>Ga0114999_10000016_pt1 | contig 232883 bp, 209 predicted proteins | sample ArcticOcean_MG_C_3_FD_89820 | JGI IMG/M metagenome (GOLD analysis project Ga0114999, IMG submission 89820) | Marine microbial communities from western Arctic Ocean - ArcticOcean_MG_CB8_126 | ecosystem: Environmental > Aquatic > Marine > Oceanic | place: Arctic Ocean: Canada Basin | collected...
AGATTGGGGGTTATTGTTATTCCCGCCATTATTAGATTGGGGGTTATTGTTATTCCCGCCATTATTAGATTGGGGGTTATTGTTATTCCCGCCATTATTAGGTGGAGGGTTATTGTTATTCCCGCCATTATTAGGGTCACCCATGACTCCCGAACCCCCTCCGCCACTATTAGGTGGAGGGTTCCCTCCGCCACTATTAGGGTCACCCATGACTCCCGAACCCCCTCCGCCATTATTAGGTGGAGGGTTATTGTTATTCCCGCCATTATTAGATGGTGGCGGGGCCGAGCTTGGAGCTGGCGCTGGCGCTGGTGCAGGGCCTGGTGAGTCTTGTGGTGGAGGTGGAGGGGGGGCTGAATTATTACCTGGTGGAGGATGATTATCGGCTGATATCGCAGATGGTAAAGAAATCATTAATGTCATGGATGTGACTACTAGTAAAGCTAATATTTTGTTCATTTTATAAGTGGTTCCCATTAATTTAATTATTCATCGACTTACAGGTAAATCCTGAAATGATTTTATCAAAGCGAATTTGGAGAGACGTCGAATCTGCACCAGTGGTTAATAGAGTGTAATTAACTTCATCACAATTCCAAGCTGCAATTAATCCGCCTTCAGCATCATCCATATCAGGATTCGAAACTAGAAATCCGCCAAAACTACCATATCGATTATCTATTTCTATTTCACCATCATTTATTGGAATGAAGATATTATCGGGTTGGCTGTCTGTTAGTAAATAAAATCCTGTTTCAACTAATTCTTCAGTAGATTCACCTTCATCATAAGACCACATTAAGCTTGCATCGACTCCATTATATTCGAAAGCAAGTATTCCCTGGGTTTCGTCAGCGGTCGTTTCGAGTAAACCGTCAATGCTCAATAATTTCCTGAGGTTGGTATCCTCATCAATCTCTAATGAGAATCCGAATTCATCAAATATGTATGGGATTGGCGTCGGCATTGGTGTACTTGTAGGAGTTGGCAATGGCGTAGGAACAGCGGTGGGGGTTGCGATTAAAATTTTAATAGGTGTTTCAGTTGGAATTGGGGTAGGTGATACTATTGGTAACGTTGTTTTCGGAGCAATTTTTTCAATTGGTTGTTGCTGATCCAAAGGTAAAGACCCAACAATTTCATTGGATTTAATCGTCGGTATTTCCTTTATGTCACGATTTTGACCCGATGCTTGCCCTACTGGACTATCCCCACCTCCACAACTGGTAATTGCCGTTATGAATAATATGCAAATTGGCACATAATATATTTTTTTCATATTTAATCCTAATATTTATTTAAAATTGAATTAGCGATGAATATCAATCGGTATGATCTAATTTACAACTAATTTAATTAATAATACATGATAACAAAAGAGTGAAAACACCTAGATTGTTCAAATGACTAATAAACTAATTCTCATTTATTATATCAGGGTATAGTTTAACTATTTCTTGAATAAAAATCGAATAACCTACATTTGTGACGGGTCGCCCCTCTGAAGATTCTTCTATTCTACTTGAATTGATACCTAATAATATTCCGTTTCTATTTATTAAAGCTCCTCCACTATTACCGGGGTTTAATGCTGCATCTGTCTGAATTAGTTTCATTCCTTGATTTTCAGACCGTAATTTGGCGGAAACTATTCCAGATGTAATAGTGAAATTAGAATTTAATGGATAGCCCAACGCATAGACTGTTTCACCAGATTGGGGTTCATATGCACTATCTAAAACGAATCCATGAGAATCAGTGTTTCCGATTATTTTAATTAGAGCAATATCAGCAACTGAATCATACTGTAAGAGTATTCCTTTTGATTCTTTTTCATTGTAATACTCAATATTTATATCCAAAGCATTACTTATTATATGATTGTTGGTTACCACTATGGTTCCGTATTCCTGATTCAATGTGTTTATTAAAATACCGCTACCTCCTGAATTACCAGACCGAATACGTACAATCTTACTGCTTGCAATAGAAAGCATTTGTGGCGCGGTTCGAGTCGGAGTTACTGTAGGCACATAAGTCGGTACAATTGTTGCTGTAGGTGTCGCAGTTGCCTGGACGGAAGGAGTAATTGTCGGAGTATAGGTAGGCGTTGGTATCGGTGTTATTGTCGGAGTGGAAGTGAAGTTTATAAACGCGGTTGCGGTAACTGATAAAGATTCTAATTCTTGGACTCTAGAGAACAATTCTCCTGTCGAAATTTCTGGTGTGGGTTGAGCATCTGACAACGCGGTTGCGGCAACTGATAAAGATTCTAATTCTTGGACTCTAGAGACTAATTCATCTATCTGTGATTTTGATTCAAAATATTCAATAGCTGTTGAAGTTAATTCTTCTGTTGTTATTGTGGGATTTCGAGTATTAGAACATCCTATAAAGATAACTGCAATGAATGCTAATCTACATATACTGATGAATACTATGATATTTATTACCTTTTATTTATGATTTAAATAGCAACTTTGTTATTATCGACTAAATCTAGTGTAAATGACATATGTTTATGAATATTTCTATAGAGGTATCGCTTTACAATGATTGATGAATCAATTATTTCAGGTATGTCCAAAAAAAATCTCCTAAGATTGGACCAGTTCTTACAAAAAAATTATATAAATAATGGTAAATTATCAGGTTTGGTAATGGCCGTTTATCGTAAGAACAATTTGGTACATTGTTCCTCCTTGGGTTATATGGATAAAGAATTAAGGAAGCCTATGACTAGGGATACTATTTTTCGAATCTATTCAATGACTAAGCCTATTACTTCAGTGGCTCTCATGCAATTATATGAGAAAGGACTTTTTCGATTAAATGATCCTGTTTCAAAATACATTAATAATTTTGATTCTATGGAAGTTTTTCAGTCAGGTACATCTGAATCTTACAAAACACAACCATCATCTCGGGACATTACCATACGTGATCTATTAACTCATCAATCTGGCCTGTCTTATGGATTGACTAGAAAAACAGTAGTTGACCAGTTATATCAAGATAAAGGTATTTTATACAATAACGTTTCTTTAAAAGAAAAAATTAAATTATTATGTGAATTGCCTCTGGAATTTTCTCCGGGAGAATACTGGAATTATTCAGTATCGACAGATGTCTGTGGTTACTTAATAGAATTAATGTCAGGCTTGCCTTTAGACAAATATTTCATAGAATACATTTTTGACCCATTGGAAATGCAAGACACATCTTTTTATGTTTCTAATAATAAATTAGATAGACTTGCCTGTAATTATGAATTTCAATCCTGTGGATTGCCGACTAAAACTGAAAACCCAATTTATGGCGATTATACTAAGTCGCCCATATTTTTATCGGGAGGATCAGGCCTCGTTTCAACTATTGATGATTATATGAATTTTTGCCAAATGATTTTAAAGTTCGGTAAATTTAAAAAAAACCAAATCCTTAACAAGAAAACTATAGAGTTAATGTCTGAAAATCATTTGGGTAATCCGAATACTGCACTCAATGATATGGTACCCATGAATTTGGACCTCAGAAATAAAACTTTTGATAGAAGTAATGAAGGCAAATATTATTGGAATTATTCCGGTGTTGGTTTTGGTTTAGGTTTTGCTGTATTGCTAGATAACATGAAAACGCAATCAATAGGAAGTGTGGGGCAACTATCGTGGGGGGGCTATGCTAGTACTACTTTTTTCATTGACCATTTTGAAGATATGGCAGTTGTTTTTTTGACACAATTATTGCCATCCGAGTCTTATAACGTTTCTATGGAAATCAGGAATTTAATATATTCGGCTATCGTAGATTGATAAAATGGTGACCCCAGCGGGATTCGAACCCGCGATTTCCGGCGTGAAAGGCCAGCGTCCTAGACCGCTAGACGATGGGGCCATTTATTAATTTGAATTGTCTCACAAAGTATTTTATGTTCTTAATGGAGATTCAGCAACGTTTAAAATAATGAGTCCCATTATTTTTCTCAGTCTAAGGGTATAAGGCTAGCTGACTTATACCTGTTGTTTCACTTATACCGTTCATAATGTTCATGTTGTGAACCGCTTGTCCTGCCGCACCTTTTACGAGGTTATCAATACAGCTAATAACTATTAGTCGATTAGTTCTCAGGTCAACTGTAGGATATATGATACAGTCATTACTACCCAATGTATGCTTAGTTGCTGGCGGGGTAGCCACTACTCTAGTGAATGGTTCATCTTTATAAAATTCTTTGTAAATTTCTATCACATTGCTTTTTATGTCTTTCATATCGCCAAAATAATCCATATTCAATGGTGCATAGCATGATGCCAATATACCTCTAGACATGGGTATAAGGTGTGGTAGGAAAGTGATATTCGTATTGGTTTTCGCTATTAAATCAAGTTCTTGTACAATTTCAGGCATGTGTCTATGACCGTCTAATCCGTAAGCTGAAATGTTCTCGTTCACCTCGGAATAATGGGTTTTTAGAGAGATCGCTCTACCTGCACCTGATACACCGGATTTCGCATCAATTATTATGTCAGAGGTGATTATGTTTTCTTGTAAAGCAGGAGCTAGGGCCAAAATGGAGGCGGTGGGATAACATCCAGGGTTTGCTGTTATTTTACAATTAGTGATCATTTCTCTGTGTAATTCAGGCAAACCATACACACTATCATTTATTAGTTCAGGGCAAGGGTGAGTTACACCGTACCATTCTGAATAAGTGTCTAAATTTCTAATACGGAAGTCGGCACTTATGTCTACTCCCTTAACATTATTTTTTATAATATCTGATAGTGCTTCAGCACTGGCAGCATGCGGTAAAGCTGAAAAAACGAAATCTATGCTTTTATCTATTTCAGGTGTTATAGATATATCTATATTGTCCAAGTGAGGAAATACGTCACCTAATTTTTTGCCAGCCCCGCTTCTACCAGTTACGGAAACTATGGTTACATCTGGATGGAGGTATAAAATACGGGCTAATTCAGCACCCGCATAACCTGTCACATTTACAATTCCTACTTTCATAATATTACCTTTCACTTATTGAAATAAGTTGTTAATAGGTCCGATATATAAGATTATACTTCTTTATTGTTGTTCAATGAATCATAAAATTTACAAGGATTTTTCAAAAGGCATGTTTCACAACGTGGGCGAATAGCCTTACACGTATCTCTGCCATGTTTTATTAAATACATGTGGAATTCGAAAATGTTTTCCGGTTCTATTATTTCTTCTAAAAGAGGGTGAGCAGCTTCCACAGTTATTTTATTGCCAATTAATCCTAGTCTTTTAGCGACACGGAAAACATGAGTGTCAACAGGCATAGCAGGCATTCCAAACGAGAAACACAAAATAATTGCAGCTGTTTTAGGTCCTATTCCATTTAAGCTAGTCAACCATTTTTTAGCTTCATCTAAAGGCATTTCAGGTAAAAAACTCAAATCATATGATCCAACCCGAGTTTTTATTACATTTAACACTGATTTTATTCTAGGAGCTTTAGTTTTGGCTAATCCACCATTTTTAATAGCATTTTCGATTGTTGTGACATCAGATTCGGCGATTTGTTCTAATGAAGTAAATCTCGTAAAAAGACTTTTGAATGCACGTTCCGAATTTATGTCAGAAGTATTTTGAGATAGAATTGTGAATATTAGTTCTTCGGTACCGTTGTAACGTGGGACCCATTCTATATCTCCATAAACTTCCCTAAGTAAATTGGATACATTTGTCACTAAAGCTTTTTTATAATTGTAAATCAGATTTACCTATTTTTATTCCTTATTCAATATAATTTTTGCTCTTTCATAATCAGCAATTGCCTCAGTTTTTTTACCTGATGCCCATAAGGCCATACCTCTATTGTTAAATGCATACCAATATTCAGAATCAAGATTAATCGCTCTCGTAAAATCCAAAATTGCTGCATTCAAATCACCAATATCGCTTAAAACCATCCCTCGATTATTGTAGGCATCTCTATAATTTTCATTTAATTTAATTGCTTTATTAAAACTTACAAGTGCTTCTTCTGTTTGACCTATTAATCTTAGACATATCCCTCTGTTATTCCAAACTGTTGTATGGTTCGTATCGATTTCAAGTATTTTTTCATAGTCGTATATCGCTTCAATATGTTTTCCTGAATCTAGATAGGCGTTAGCTCTTAGAAATAATGTTTGGGTGTTGGCGTCATTTTTTAAAAGTTCACTATCTAAAGCTGTTATCACATCTCTTAAATGGTCCTTGTCACTTTTCGAACTTAAATCAGGGTTGTTTTTGTAATTGAATGTCATTTATATCCACTATTTTGTTATTTTATTGCAACCCCGACAATATTCGGAATTGATATTGGTATACGGACATACATGCCAAATTGACGATATTCCACATTTTTAAAAGGATGATTGTTTATATGGTTTATTGTGTTATTTTTCAGATTACATCCTGTAGTCACCCATTTCCAGATGGGATTTAATGCAGTTTGTAAAACAATTCCTTTGCCACTAGATGCTATAACATGTTCATAAAAATAAAATTTACCTTCGGGTTTTAAAACACGGTAAATCTCTGAAATCACCTTATCTACATCGTTTACCATGCATAAAACTAAAGTGCATAGTACACTATCAACACTATTATCTTTTAAGGATATGTTTTCACCGAAATCATCAATAACTTTTATATTTAATGATTGCCTTAATGCTTTTTTATTAAGCTTCCTTCGCATAAATTTATCGGGTTCAAGTATAGTTATTTGGCAATCTTTATTAAAATAAGGTAAATTCGCTCCTGTTCCACCTCCTATTTCAAGCACTTTGCCATAACATAAAGTAGCTGTCTCTTTTCTGTACGGAATTATTTTATCTTCTACTAATAAGTTTAAAATATCGTACCATTCTGCAAAAAACCATTTCGCAATGTTCATAATAAATAATTACTGCTCCATTTCCATAAGATCAAAATTATTGTAACCAATATTGCGCACATAAAACATATTAGTTTAATGTTAAAAAATAAGAATATAATATAAAGACAAACTACATTTAAATGAGATATAAATGAATTACTTAAAATATTTACGACATGGTGGAGCTTTAAGAATATCTGAAGGGCTTATATACTACTATTCCTATGTCTCGAAGAATAATGAATTGATCAACGGAATAATTCCGGCTCGTTCAGTAACTAGCCTTGAACAACGGAGATTACATCGTAAATCTGAATGGGTTTCAACAGTTGTTTGGCTAGTGATTACTTTTGTAATTGGTCTATTTGTAATTTCAACTGTATCTAACGGTTTTTATTTAGTGTTACTTATACTTTTGCTTCTTATTATCGTGGTATTTCTTCTATATGACCAGTATTCTCAACAAGAATCATATACTTTGGTTTTACACACCAATTCAATTGAACGTCATATAGTCTTGAATAAATTGATGCCTTTAAATGTTTTGTATGAGTTGGAAATGTCAATTTTAAGCCATTCCCGCAACCGTTTTTTTGAGTAAATCGGTTTATTGTTTTTATGGATATTATATAAGCTGTAGATTAGGTGTGACATCCATATTCAAATCAGAACTAATCCCGAATGTATTAATTCTATAAAATGCAGCAGCAGCAATCATTGCACCGTTATCTGTACACAATGATGGAACAGGAGCTCTTACGGGTATTTTCAATGAAGAAACCATTTTGGATCTAAGCCTACTATTTGCGGCAACACCTCCACCTAGTAGCAATCCTTTCGGATTGTATTGTGTGATGGCTGTTTTTATGTTTCTGATCAAACAATCTATTATAGCTTCTTGGAATTGGTAAGAATATTCACTTTGTAGAGTAACAGACGGGGAATTAATTTTAGTGTGAGGATAAATTTTGTCTTCAATAGCTTTATTGACTACAGCAGTTTTTAACCCACTAAAACTAAAGTCAAGTGAGTTTTTGATTTGAGGTCTAGGAAATGGATTCATATTTCCAGTAGCCAACTTCGCTGTTTTTTCTATTTCAGGGCCTCCTGGAAAACCGAGGCCTAACACTCTAGCCGTTTTATCGAAAGCCTCACCTGCAGCATCATCTCGTGTTTTTGCTATAACAACATAATTCATATGATCTTCCATAAAAACTAATTCGGTGTGGCCCCCAGAAGCAATCAAACAAAGCAATGGGAACCCTATTTCTTTGTCTGGGTATACGTTATTTAACCATGAAGAATATATATGACCTTCAAGATGGTTAATTCCGATTAAAGGCTTATCTAATGAAATGGCTAATCCTTTTGCTGCATTTACGCCTATTAATAATGATCCGGCTAATCCCGGACCATTTGTTACTGAGATAGCATCTAAATCCTGTAGTGCCATATTTGATTGATATAGTGCTTCTTTTATGGTTGGTATGATAGTAAGAAAATGTTCTCTTGATGCCATTTCGGGGATTATCCCACCATACTTTTCGTGCATTTGAGTTTGAGAAGCAGTTACGTTGGCAAGGATTTTATTGCCATTTTTTATTATTGCTATGCCTGTGTCATCACAGGATGTTTCTATGCCTAATATGATCATGTTTTTTTTTATTGATTTAAGGATGATTTAAGTTTCTTGATAGAATTCCCTATGTCGTCTTTGTCATTATAAATAGAACTTCCCGCGACCACTATGTTCGCGCCAGATGTCGTCACGTCTTTTATTGTCGCATGATTAATTCCCCCATCAACTTGAAGTTCCTTGGGTTTGCTGGTAGATAGTAGTAACTCTTTAGCTGCTCGGATTTTTTTTAAAGATGTCGTTATAAATTTTTGACCACCGTATCCCGGATGAACAGACATAATTAGTAATCTGTCGATAGTTTCCATATAAGGAGTAATTAAACTTAGTTCAGTATCTGGGTTGATTGCCAAAGATGTTTTAACATCGTATTTGTTAAGACATAACAATAATTCTTTCAAATTGTCAGTTGCTTCATAATGCACTGATATATTGTCAACACCTAGGCTTACTAATTCATCAAAGAATCTTTCTGGTTTTATTACCATTAAGTGAATATCTAGTGGAAGGGCAGTAAATTTCCTAATAGTTTTTACTATTGCCGTTCCAAAGGTGATGTTAGGTACGAATTGCCCATCCATTATATCTATATGGAACCCATTCACTCCGTAATATTCTGCTTCAATTATTTGGTTTGCTAAAAACCCGAGATCAGCAGTTAGAATCGATGGATAAATTTCAGGTTGCAGGTTTTTCATAGGATTTTACTTTCAGTAATGCTACATTCACAGCTTTAGTTACCATTTCTGATGATGTTCCACCAGTAATATTTCTTGAGTCTATGGAGCTTTGAATCGATATGTCTAAAACATCGTTTTCAAATTGTTTCGAGAATTTTTGATATTCTTGCAATGTTAATTCTCCAAGGTTTTTATTCTCATCTTTTGCGTAGTCAGAGATTTTATTTACTATAAAATGAGCTTCTCGAAAGGGAAGACCCTTTGTAACTAAATAATCTGCAACATCAGTAGCCAGTGATAGCCCATTTTTAGCTGCATTTATCATAGCTGATTCATTGATATTAATGCCATTGAGCATTCCTTCAAAAACGGTCAATACAGATATTGTCGTATCGTACGAATCAAATAATGCTTCTTTATCTTCTTGTAAATCCCTGTTATATGTTAGAGGTAATCCTTTCAATACGGTAAACAACGTAAATAAATTACCATAAACACGTCCGGTTTTTCCCCGAGAAATTTCAGCGAAGTCTGGATTCCGTTTTTGGGGCATTATACTGCTTCCCGTTGTGTATTCAGCCGATAATTGAATGAAATTGAATTCAGAAGTTGACCAGTTTATAATTTCTTCAGCAAATCTTGAAAGATGCATAATACAAGTAGAGCAAGTGAAAAGGAAAGATAACAGATAATCGCGGTCTGATACGGCATCCATACTGTTTTGAGAAATATTTTTGAAACCTAATATTTTTGCAACGGAGAGTCGATTGATAGGGAAAGGTGTTCCTGCTAATGCTCCGCTTCCAAGTGGCATAACGTCCGCTTCATTATATACTTCCTCTAAACGCTTACGGTCTCTTTCTAACATCTCATAATATGCCAACATATGATGGGCAAAAAGAACCGGCTGGGCTCGTTGCATGTGTGTGTATCCTGGTAATACTACAGTGATGTTGCGTTTAGCTAGATTGACTATACTTAACTCTAGTTTTGTAAGGGAACTTAAAAGTTTCGAAACAGCATCCTTAACAAACATACGAGTGTCTAAAGATACTTGATCGTTTCTTGATCTTGCCGTGTGCAATTTTCCCGCAGTAGACCCTATTTTTTCATGTAAACGACTTTCTATATTCATATGAACATCTTCTAATCCTGGATCCCAAGGGAATTTTTTTTGTTTGATTTCAATTGCTATTTCGTCTAAGCCTTTATGGATCGCTTCTTTTTCTGATGGTGTAATTATTGATTCCTCTGCTAACATCGTTGAATGCGCTTTACTACCTAATATGTCATATTCATATAATCTATTGTCATAGGATATCGATACTGTAAAATTACCTACTACATCAGAAACACGTTTTAATAATTGATTTGCATTTTTTGATTTCATGTACAGTGTCTTTATAATTATATTTTTTCTTTATTTATAAGTAACATGAATCAAATGATAGATGTGAACCAATAAATATCAAAGATGTATTTATATTAAATTAAAATAATATATTTCGGAATATTTTATATGACGCAATTAAAAAATAACTTAAACGATATTAAAAATAATAATAATTTTTGTATTATTGATTTGGAAACTACGGGATTGGATCCTAAGAATGATTGTATTATTGAAATCGGTATTATTGTATATGTAGATTCTATAGTCACTAAATCCTTTAGATCCTATATCAATAGCCATAAGCCAATACCAAGTATAGTATCAGAAATTACCGGCATTACAGATGCCGATCTCACTGGTAGTCCCGAGTTCATGTCTGTCTCTAATACAATTATGGAATTGATCTCTGACAATACAATTGTAGGGCATAATATCAAATTCGATCTGGAGTTCTTAAAGAAATACGGATTACTTTTAAATAACAGAACTATCGACACATTAGATTTATCTTATGTTGCTTTCCCTATGTCCACAGATTATTCTTTGGCGGGTTTGGCCACTTATTTGAAAATCGATTCTGCTATTAGTCACAGGGCACTTGATGATTGTAAAACCACATTGGAATTGTTATTAAAATGCATAAATACTTTATGGAATTTGAAAACAACTACATTGGCTCAGATACATAGATTGTCCCAAACAGCTAAATGGGAGAGCGAATACCTTATAAACGATTTACTGATAAATAAATTAGATAGTATTGAAGATGATGAATTCACTGGTAAAGACCTAAATACTGACATTGATCAACCAATTGTTCAACTTAAAAAAGTTGATGAAATCTTTAATGACCATAAAATTTTAGGGGTTCATATACCTGATTATGAATATCGTAATGAACAATTAACGATGGCAGTTAAGGTGTTGGATGCCTTTCAGCATTCTTATAAATTAATGGTGGAAGCTGGAACCGGTGTTGGTAAATCAATTGCCTACCTTATTCCTGCAATATGGCATTCAATTCACGAAAATGAAAAGGTAGTTATATCGACCAATACAATAAGTTTACAAGAACAATTAATAGGAAAAGATATTCCCTTAGCAAGACGTATTATTGGTGCTGGTTCTACGGAGGATATCAGTTTCGCTTTATTGAAAGGTAGGAGTAATTATATTTGTCTTCCAAAGTTTTACCAATTACTTCAAAAAGAGACCGCGGATTATAGTACAACGCTTCTTCTCGGGAAATTTCTCGTATGGTTTGATCACACCAAAACTGGTGATATTAGCGAAGTTAATATAAGTCGTTCTGAACATTTGAAACTTATTCCAAGGCTAAACGCTGAAAATTCACTGCAATGTAACGGATATCAAGGACACTGTTATCTCAGGAATGCACGTAATAATGCATCAGAAGCCAATGTGATTGTAGTTAATCATTCTTTATTGATGGCGGATTTAAAATCCGGAGGTTCTGTGCTGCCTGATTATGACAATTTGATAGTTGATGAAGCTCATCAAATAGAAGACCAAGCTTCTAGTGCTTTCGGGTTCAATATAAGTAAATTTATCGTTTTAGATTACTTGGATAACTTATCTGGGTCAGATTCTTTAGTATCTCGATATAAATCAAAAATTTCCGTTTTATTGAATTCTAACGAAAATATGGATTTCGATAATAAAATTGAATACATAAAAGATCTTTCCCAAAAAATACAAGTATTTTTTAGTAGTATTTTTAATAATCTCTTTACGGTGGGAGACTCTTTTGAGAATAAAATACGTATCACTGATGATAATTCAGGTAAAATCCTACAAAATGATATTATAAAACCGTTATATGAAAATTCAATTGTCGGATTATCTGACCTACTAAACTCATTAATTTCTATTCAAAAAATAATGGAATCTAAGGTAAATGATTCAGATATAATTGAATTGATTGGAGAAACCGAATTTTATTTGTCGCAATTGAACCAATTGAGAGATGAGTTAACTGAATTTATTGAATTTAGGAACAATAAAACGGTTTACTGGATTCAAAAAGATTTTGTGAGAGAATCTGCTTCTCTGTGTAGCTCCCCTTTCGAAGTTGGAGAGTTACTTGATGAAATGCTGTTTTCTAAAAAGAAAACTGTAGTTATGACTAGTGCTACTTTGGCAACAGATAATTCATTTGACCATATATCTAATCGGACAGGATTTCTTTCAGATGAATCGTTGTTATTAGGTTCTCCTTTTGATTATAAAACTTCATCTATGATGATTATTCCTAACGATATGCCTGATCCTAGAAATGCACAATATAATTCGGCTGTAGCTGAATCAATATATCTTGCTGCAAAAAATACAGAAGGAGGAACTATGGCATTGTTTACGTCACATGCTTCACTTAAAGCAACATTGGGAATAATAAATGAGAAGTACAGGGATTTAGTCGGAAACTTGTATGCTCAAGGTATCAATGGAACTCCTAGAACACTATTAAAAAAGATGAGGAATAATCCGAATTCCCTGCTTCTCGGCACATCGACATTTTGGGAAGGTATTGATTTAAGAGGCGATCTCTTAAAGACTTTGATTATTACCAAATTGCCTTTTTCTGTCCCTTCAGATCCTGTTTATCAAGCTAGATTTTCTACGTACGAAAATGGATTTACTCAATATGCTGTACCAAACGCTATAATTAGGTTCCGTCAAGGTTTTGGACGATTGATACGGTCTAGCAATGACAAAGGTGTAGTTATTGTATTAGATTCGCGTATTTACAAATCAGGCTATGGTAAAAGATTTATTCATTCCTTACCTGAAATGAAAATAAGTCGAGGTGTCATCACTGATATACCTGATATGTTGTCACATTGGTGGAATTAGTTGGTATATTTACTAGAATCTAAATCAAAATATGATTTAACATCCACTATTTATAGTGGCCAATCTTTTGTTTGGAATCCAGTAATATCTGGAGAATATGGGGAAGATTCGATTCATGAAGGTATTATTGGTAACGAAAGATATCGTATTAGGTCAGCTTTACATGGATTGGAAATAATATTGCCTCTTAAACTTTCAAAAAAAACTCAGGCAATTCTTGGAAACTACTTTCGTCTTGATGATGATTTGGATGATATTTTCCAATCAGTACCGAGAAATGACGGTTATTTAAGTAAGTTGATTATTAGGTATAAAGGACTGCATTTATTAAGACAAGATCCATGGGAATGCCTAGTGAGTTTCATATGTTCTTCGAATAATAACATGAAAAGAATACGACGGATGATCGATAATATTAGACAATTTTGTGGGCCGAAGCATAGTGATATCAATGGAATTTTCTCATCTTTTCCCTCTGCAAAAATTCTGATGGATTTCGGAGAACAAAACCTGAGAGAAATCGGTTTGGGGTTTAGGGCCAAATATGTTTATGAAACTGCCGTAATAATGGTTGAAGAAAATGTTGATTTGAATGAGGTACGGAATTTCTCTTATCAAGACGCATTATCTTTTCTGACAAGATTTCCGGGCGTTGGAGATAAAGTAGCCAATTGCGTTATGTTGTTTTCACTCGATCAATTACGGGCTTTCCCCGTGGATGTTTGGATTAAACGGGTATTAAGACAGGAATACTTTTTTTGCGATGGTATTAATATATCAGACAATATGCTTAGGCCTAACTCTCAAAAACTTTTCGGCCCAAATGCCGGCTATGTGAATCAATATTTGTTTCATTCAAGGTGACTCAATAGTTAATCGGCAGATAATTTATTATCTGATCCCATCATTATTTTTCTGACAGGATAATTTATGTCTATTCCTTCTTTGTTAAATCTCTCATGGATTTTTTTGATTAATTCGCTTTTTATTTTGAATGTACCTAGGCGGTCTTTTGCTTGTAAAAAAACAATAAAATCGATATTAGAATCACCAAAATTCGAATAACTAAAAAATGGTGCAATATTTTTGTTAGCATGGACGGAGTTATCAATTAAATTTCTAGCTTCTTCTAATACATATTCTTCAACCATTATTAAATTTGCTTCATAACTAACTCCGCATTGAATTATTACATTCATGGCAGGAGTAGGGCTATAGAAGTTTGTCACTATGCTATCTGCCATTTTTGAGTTTGGAATTATTACTAAATTATTAAAAATACTGCGTATTTTTGTGCTTCTCCACCCCACAGATTCGACGTACCCTGAGTGTGTGTCGTCTACTTCAATGAAATCACCGGGCCGCAATCCGCCATCTGTAACAACAAATGTTCCAGCGAAAAAATTACTTAATGTTGGTTGCACTGCTAGTGCTACTGCCAAACCGCCTAGTCCTAGTCCGGCCAGTATTGGGCTTATAGATACACCCAAACTATCAATTGAAATAAGAAAACCCGTTGCATATACGGTAATAGGCAATACCCTACGAATAATCGGCAGTAAATTATCGTCTATTTTAGTAGCCGTTTTATGGGATATATTAGTTATGTACCACTGTAATCCTTTTTCGCCTAATCGAGCAAATAAAATAGTTACTAATATCAAGCTGGAAACCTTCCATATAATAGATACTATAAATTCAGTAGTTATTAATGATGTTAGCAATTCATGTTCAATTTTTATAACTAGTAAATAACTCCAATATAGTCCGGTTAGAATAATTATGAAAGAAATTGGTAACTTGCATTCCATTAGCAATATGGACAACAAACTGTTTTGTTTCTCTTTTTTTATTATTTGTTTCTCTATAAAAATCACTAATCCCGCAAAAATCAAGCTTAATCCAAAAGTAACACTGGAGGCTATGATTCCTGTGACAAGAGAGTTGTTTATATCCATAATTAGATCACCGTATTCAAATATATTTCAGATAAAAGACTATGTTAATCGCTGTTATAAGTCGATGGAAAACTGACGCAATTATTCAATATTTAAGTGTGAATCATTCTTTTTCATATGAATATTTTTTCTAATTAACAAATCAAACTTATTGATAGTATAGTTATAATTAACATTAAGATAACTTGACCTTAAATTACTTCAATTCTTATAATTTGACTGGCTATTAATTAATCAATGTTTTAAAGAGATACTTCAAAATGAATGAATCTGAAAATTATGGATCAGAATTATTAATTAATTCAATTAATTCTCTTACTATTATTGATAATCAAGAAGAACTAGAAGAATGGCGAGTTAATGTCCTTGGGAGAAAAGGAAGTGTAGCTGAACTGTTTAAAAATATATCAAATTTCTCAAACCATGATAAGGGAGATGCAGGATTCCAAGCCAATAATGTTAAAACCATTTTGACTAATGCATATAACGAAAAACAACTAAAAATCCTTGACCATAGTGCTAGTAATAATACTAACTTGTTAGATGTAACACTCCCCGGTAGAACCATACAAACTGGTCATTTACATCCTACTACTAAAATAATTAGGGAAATTTCTGAAGTATTTGTGAATATGGGATTTGAAATAACGGAAGGCCCAGAGGTAGAATTAGATAAATACAATTTTCAAAAATTGAATATTCCTATAGATCATCCTGCCAGAGATATGTGGAATACATTATGGGTGGACCATGAAGAAAACGGCAAACCAAATTTGCTGCTACGCACACACACTTCACCTATGCAGATAAGGTTTATGGAATCTAATACCCCTCCTATCCGTGTCATAGTACCCGGTAAAACATATCGTTATGAAGCGACCGATGCTACTCATGAGTGGCAGTTTTGCCAAGTTGAAGGTTTGGTAGTTGGTCAGGGTATTACTTTTGCAGATCTTAAGGGTACCTTAGAAGAATTTGCAAAACGTATTTTCGGATCTAAGCGTGTAACAAGATTCAGATGTGATTTTTTCCCTTTTGTTGAACCAGGTGCCGAAGTTTCAATAGATTGTTTCAAATGTAATGGTGATGGTTGTAAAATTTGTAGTAATACAGGTTGGATCGAAATAATGGGAGCTGGAATGGTGCATCCTAAAGTTTTGTCTGGTGTGGGATATGATCCAGATATATATACTGGATTTGCCTTCGGAATGGGTACGGAGAGAATATCGATGCTAAAAAATGGTATAGATGATGTTCGATTATTTTATGCTAACGATTTAAGATTTTTGAAACAATTTGTGTAGTACTAATAAATTATGAAAATCCCGATAACATGGTTAAAAAATTATATCAATATTGATACTGATACTATCAGTGAAGTTTCACGTTTGTTAACCATGAGTGGCACCGAAGTTTCTAGTGTTATTCATATAGGACAGAATTTAGATAAAAAATTAATTATTGTCGCTCAAATAACTTCGATAGAATCACATCCCAATGCGGATAAATTGAAGATTGTAAATGTCAATATCGGAGAAACTCAAAGTGTTGAAGTCGTTTGCGGAGCTGACAATATATCCATCGGTCAAAAAATTGTATTAGCTAGGCCGGGTGCTGGCTTAACCAACCCTAAAACTGGTAAACGAGAAATACTCAAAGAATCCATTATCAGAGGTGTTAAATCTGATGGTATGATTTGTTCCGGATTTGAATTAGGACTGAATTCTGATAATGATGGAATAATGGTACTGGATGAGAAACATGATTTAGGTATACCCGTTTATGATTTGGTTAATGATGTCGTGATTGAAACAGAATTAACTCCAAACAGGCCGGATTGCTTGTCTATTATAGGTACTGCCTATGAGATTGCTGCTATAACAGATCAAAATGTGCGATTGCCTCAAGATAATTACAGCCCGTCTTCAAAAAACATCGGTGACCTAGTTGAGGTTAATATAGAAGATTCAACCTTGTGCTCAAGATATTCGGCAACGATTATTCATGATGTTTGCGTTCAAGAATCACCAGCCTGGCTTAAGGATTACCTAGTTAAATCAGGGCAACGTTGTATCAATAATATAGTAGACATTACTAATTTTGTTATGTTGGAATATGGACAACCTTTACATGCTTTTGATTTCACTAAAATTAACGGGAATCAAGTAATTGTTAGGCATGCATTAGCTCATGAAACTATTACCACATTGGATGGACTGATTAGAACTTTATATCCACCTATGTTAGTTATTGCCGATAAAGATAAACCTATCGCATTGGCCGGAATAATGGGAGCTGCAAATTCTGAAGTGGATTCAACAACCAACACGATATTTTTGGAATCAGCAAATTTTGATGCGTCAAATACAAGAAACACTAGAACTATTTTAGGAATTAATACAGAAGCCTCGTATAGATTTGAACGATATTTAAGGCCGGAATTATCTGATTTGGCATTAAAAAGAGCAATTAAGTTGATTGCGGATGTTGCGAAAGGAATTCCTGTAACTGGAATTATAGATGTTTATCCTAATTCTAAACCTATTGAACCAATATTTTTACGAATCACAAAACTAAATAATATATTAGGAACAAATTTTGATAAAAATGTAGTCATCAAAATTTTAGAATCTTTAGGTTTTGAAGTTGTAGAAGAAAGTGTTGAGAATTCTCAATCTAAGTTTTTGATAAAAACTCCTTATTGGCGATCTGATGTTCAAATAGAAGAAGATTTGATTGAAGAATTTGCTAGGATTTATGGATATGATAATTTGCCAACAACTGCAATTTCGAGTTCTATTCCTAGTATTGTGCCGTCCATGAATATGCAAAATAGAGAATATATAAGAGATAATCTTGTCTCGGCAGGTTTGAATGAAATCATTTCGTATTCAGTAATGAGTCCAATTGATTTCTCATATATTTATAGTGATATTCCAGAGAAAGATCTAGTTAAGCTGTCTAATCCTATGGACTCCAATAAACCCTTTTTAAGGGCGTCACTTAGGCAAAACGTTTTAGAAATTCTATCAAATAATCTTAAAATTTCTTCGTATGAATCATTGTCTCTGTTTGAAATTGGAAGAGTTTTTCTACCAATAAGAACTAATACTATAGAGGGTATGCCATTAGAGTCGGAGCATTTAATAGCAGTTTTATCAGGTAACAGGTCTCAAAAATCTCTATGGCAAAGTGATACGGGATCATTTGATTTTTATGACGGCAAAGGAGTTGTTGAACATGCCTTATCAAGGCTTCCGGGAATTATTTCGTTTGTAGCATGTGACGAGAAAATATTCTCATCAGGTCATTGTGCCAGTATTTACTATGATCAAAGTCCTATAGGAAATATAGGAGTTGTATCGCACTACACTTTAAATCATTTTGATATTGATGTTCCCACTGTATTACTTGAAATACGACTTGATGATTTGTACCCACTTCTTGGTCAAAAAGAAGATCGGTATTCTCCGATTAGTAAATATCCATCATCAGAAAGAGATGTGTCTTTAATTGTTCCGGGTAATATCACTTCTAGTGAAATCAAAGTATTGATTGATAATAATTCTTTTGTTGTTAATTCTTATGTGATTGATTCTTATGAAGGAGAAGGAGTAAATGAAGATAAAAAATCCTTAACTTATAGAATAATTTTCCAATCCATGTTTAAAACTTTAGCAACTAAAGACATAGATAAAGAACAATATAAAATAATAAAATCTCTCAATCATATTCTTAATGTAGAAGAGCGCTATGATCGAGAAATCAAAAATTAAATATAGCTTGAAGCGACTAAACAATATCGTTAGGGAACGGGAATATGATTAAAAAAAACCATTATCATGCTGATATGATTAGTGTCGAAGAAGCATGTATACGTATTTTAGAAGTATTTAAACCTCTGAATATTGTAATGTTACCGATTCAAAACACGGTTGATTTAGTAATAGCCGTTGATGTTATTTCAAATATTGATATACCTCCTATGGATAATTCGTCTATGGATGGTTATGCTTTGATTTATGATGATATTTGTGAGGTTAACTCAAAAAATTCTATTGAATTGAAAGTAATTGAAAATATAAAAGCTGGTAGTTTACCAGAGCAAGAAATAAAAAAAGGTACAGCCTCAAGAATTATGACAGGCGCTCCTATTCCATTAGGATCAGATACAGTAATACCGTTTGAAGACACTTCTGAATTAACGTGGCAGATAAATTCCAAATCGAATGTCATCAATATCATGATTGCCTCTGAAAAAGGTTCAAATATAAGAAAAGCAGGCAATGACGTGAAATACGGGGAAAAAATTTTAATAAAAGGCACGATCATCACTCCGTCGATTGTTGGATTATTAGCCTCATTGGGGCTAGATCATATTGAGGTACATAGGAGGCCTAAAATATCGGTTATTTCTACCGGGGACGAATTGCTAAATCCAGGGCAACCATCTGAAAAAGGCAAGATTTTCGATAGCAATTCTAGCGCTTTAATAGCTCATGCTCGTCAATTGGGGGCTGTTGTTGATTTCAAGGGAATAGCAGAAGACAATGAATCGTCTGTTATAAGCAAACTAAATGATTCTTCTGATAGTGATTTGATTATTACTTCTGCCGGCGTATCTAAAGGAGATTATGATGTAGTTAAGGATGTTCTTACGAAAAAAGGAGAACTCAATTTCTGGAGTATACGCATGAGACCTGCTAAACCCTTAGCATTTGGAGAAATCGTGACAGATAATGGCAACAAAATCCCCATTATTGGATTGCCAGGTAATCCGGTGAGTTCCTTGGTTGCTTTTGAACAATTTTGTCGACCTGTTATACATAAAATGTTGGGTAAGACGAATTCTGATAGAGTTATTATCAAAGCTGTTTTGAAAGATTCAATTGAAAACTATGATGGAAGAAGAGTTTATGCGAGAGTGGTCGTTACTTGTATTGATGGACAATATATCGCATCAAGTACAGGTAACCAAGAATCAAATATATTAACATCAATGGCAAAGGCTAATGGATTAGCAATATGCCCCGAAGATGAAATATCAAAGAATCCAGGAGATGAAGTCGATGTTATCATGATAGATCGTCCGGGAGGTATAGTCTGAATGTTACTTGTTTGAAAATGTTTAGAATATTCACTTAAATAAAAGAAAGCTATAATTGTCATGAGTTTTGCCTATATTAAAAGGAGATTGAAATATGCCAGAGGCCCTCGTTCATTTTAAAGGGAAAATTATTCCTGCAATAGACGCTAAAGTAAATATAATGACCCATGCCTTGCATTATGGCACTGCTGTTTTTGAAGGTATACGCGGTAATTGGAATGAAGATAAGCAGAAAATGTTTGTTTTTAGAATGAAAGAACATTACGTTAGATTACTTCAGGGAGCTAAAATGTTACTTATGGACATTCCTTATAATGCTGAAGATTTATGTGAAATAACTATTAATTTGATAAAGGAATCTAAATATAAACAAGATTTATATATAAGACCGTTGGTTTACAAGAGTGAAGAACTCGTAGCTAATTTAAAGTTGCAAGATATAGACAGCGATTTTGCATTAATGATGGTTCCTTTTGGGAATTACTTAGAGTCTGATGGAGCATTAAAATGTTGCACATCATCATGGAGAAGAATTGATGATACTATGATTCCACCTCGGGTTAAAATATCAGGGCATTATGTGAACAGTATTTTGGCTAAAACAGAAGCGACTCTTGCAGGATTTGATGAGGCGATTTTATTGACTCAGGATGGTTATGTGTCCGAAGGATCAGGAGAAAATTTGTTTTTAGTTGCCAATGACACTTTGGTCACTCCACCTGTTTCTGATAATAACCTTACTGGTATAACCCGAGATTCTGCAATGACGATCGCATCCAACCAATTGAATATGAATATATTAGAACGTCGTATTAGAAGAAGTGAACTGTATTTTGCAGATGAGGTTTTTCTTACTGGTACAGCTGCTCATATACAAAGTGTTGGGGAATTAGATAAGAGAACAATTGGATCTGGCGGCCCAGGTAAGATTGCAGGAAAGATAAATGATATTTATCAAAGTGCGATAAGAGGAAAAAATGACCAATATATAGATTGGTGCATTGGTATAGATGTTTAATTCTGAGTATTGATCAAAAGTTGATTCATAATGGTCAGTTTTTACTTGGATTTGTACATCTCTCTTTCTTTAGCTGTTATAGCTGTATTACAGCTATCTGCATACTATTCTAAAAATCAATATGTAAAATTACCCATTAATTTCTTCTTACTGCATTTGTTTTCGATAACTTTATTGTTTGTTGCATATATAATATTTTTCCATGTTTCCGAAAGAAATATTGGTGATGTGGATGGCGGGCTTAATGCGAATCAACAAGCAATTGTTATGCTGGCATCTGCTATAACTGGCTTTATTATAACTTCAATTATGCCTCATTGTCTGAATAATGTGCGGATATATAAGAATATTAACCCTAAGAATTGTTTTGGTTTATTCGATTGGTATTCTATGTTTCTATTACTTAAATATCTATTTGCAAAAGGTATGAAATGTTTCAAAAATTAGACTTCGAGATATTCCAAATAATTAATAATATTGCAAACAATTATGAAACTTTAGATATGATATCGAAATTAACTGGTGGAGACTATTTAATCCCCATTATTTGTTATTTGAGTCTTATATTTATTTGGTTTAGTAACACAGATTGCCGATTACGACGTGATAACCATAGGTTAGTACTTAAATCTCTTTTCCACATGGCTTTTACTAGCGCATTTATACTTTTGATCAATCAATTTTTATGGAGAGACAGGCCTTTTGATAGCTACGATGTGAATCTACTTTTCTATATGCCTACAGATTCTTCATTTCCTTCTAATTCAGCAGCCGGATTAATGTCTTTAACACTACCACTAATTATGCATAAACCTAAGATAGGTCTCGTTTTTTTATTATTAACGTTATTATTAGGGATATCTAGGATATTTATCGGAGTTCACTACCCTTTTGATATTGTTGGAGGGTATCTGCTTAGTTTTTCACTAATACCTGTATCATTTTTTGTTTTTAATATTCTCAAACCCTATATTGAACGATTTTTGAATGTACTTAAATTGTTAGGTGTCAGTTAAAAAGGATTTAATAGGTAATTAATAGAAAGAGCGGCTAATCCTAGGTAGATAATGAATCCTAAAACGTCCGTTATAGTGGTTACTAAAACTGCGGAACCAACGGCGGGATCCATTTTTGCGGCCTTCAGTACTATTGGTATTATGGCTCCACTTAACCCTGCAATAAGTAAGGTAATCAGCATAGATACCGTTATAAGTATGCCAAGATATATGTTATCGAACCATATATAGGCAATAATACCGGTAATTAATCCTAAAACCAATCCATTTATAAAAGTAGATTTGAGTTCACTATAAATTAGATCCTTAGAATCGGAATCAGTTATTTCTTTTAAGGCTATTGAACGTATTATTAATGTTAAAGTTTGTGTTCCAAGGATAGCGCTTTGACCAGCTATAACAGGTAAAAATATAGCTAATGCTATGAAATCTGAAAGTGTTGTTTGAAATAAGCTTATAATCAGTCCGGAAAACAATACCGTCATTAAATTTATAGATAACCAAGGCAGGCGTGCCTTGACTGTTTGAAAAGTTGAAACCATTAATTTCTCGTTAGGATTTATACCAACTATTTTTTTCATATCATTAGCAACATCTTGTTTCATTACATCTAATAAATCTTCGAATTTAACAACTCCTATTAAATGCCCTTCATTATCTGTAATTGGTAGAGTAGCCAAATGATGTTTTGCCATTAATTCAGCACATTGTTGTTCATCAGTTCCTTCTAATACAGATATTAATCCTGGATGAGTTATCGTATGAATTGGCGCATCTAATTGACTCGTTATAAGTCTTGATATATTAAATCCACCCCTCAAGATGTTATGTTCATTAACAGTGTAAATATTATTAACTTCAGTTGATGAATTCATTTTCCTGACATAATCAAGAGCATTCCGAATGCTAATAGTTTCTAGTAGTACAATTGACTGGCTATCATATTTGAAAACATGATGATCAGATTCTTTATGATCTAAATCATATTCATAATTCGTTGATGTATTAGATAACTGATCCAACAGCATAGAATTAGCAATGTTTAAATCAGAATCTAATGCTTTATTCGATGATATAGAAACCATATGATTCCTTAATTATTGTAAATATTATTCGCTATTTAAAAGGAAAGGAAAATAATAATATAGTATTTTACTAGTATATAGAAGCGGTATTTACACTAAAATAAATGGTGTAAGTTTACCGGTATTAAGACCCTGAGCGGGATAAAAATTATGAGATTTCAATTCAGAAATAAGGGATTTAATACCATTTATAGGATTATGGAATACTGTACAACTTCTGCCAATCCCTTGACTAGAATGACAGTCACTACCGCCAGTGCCAGGTATTTTTAGGTAATTTGCTATAGCTAAAGTGAATTGGTTTTCACGTTCACTATTAGATCCATTGGTGACTTCGATGAAGTCTACTAGATCAAAAAGTTCGTGTTCAGCGGCCTGTTCTACAGTTTCAGGAATAACTGACCATTTTTGAAATAGTAGATTACTATTGTAAGGAGGTTTGTTGAAAAAATTTCGCATTGGATGTGCAGAAATTAATAACCCTCCAACTTCATCAATTACTTGTCTAAGTGTCTTTAATTCATGTATTCCGCTTACATATGAATCTAATCCAATAGCCAGAATATGTCCCATGTCAGTATTTACTTCTAGGCCCGTCGTAATACTCAAATCGGTATCGCCAAATTCTTCTTTCAATTTGTTATTTGTCCAACCTCCACCGTGTTCACTTAAATTAACACCATTCAATCCGATTCGGCTGGCTTCTTGAATTAATTGTGAAGGCAATAGTCCACTGTCTGTGCTTCCTTTAACCGTATGTACATGCAAATCAAAAGTAAACAAAAATATGTATCCTTATTTAAATATCACTTATTTCAATAAAAGAATTGGAATAATCCATCCGAATATAATAATGAAACTTACTACTATTAATCCAGTAGTCTTCATATTATTCCTACTTAAAATTAACAAGAAAGCCCAAGATATTATTGAGAATCCTAAAACAAAAAGGGTATATGCTATGTTCGGGCTTCCTAATCCTATTCCGGGAATACTATGCTCGAACAATAAAACCGTCAAACAGAAGATTATACCCACAATTGCACATGTGGGGTTAAGGGTTATTATAAATGGAAATATTATTTTAGCCGCTTCACCATTTGAAAATAATCGTGTCACCCAAGGAGTTTCTGCTTTATATAGATTGAAAATTAAAATGCAACCAAAACTAATTAAACACGATGCGAAAAGTAACCCTGTTGATGCTCCAATAATAAGCGTATTTATCATTTCATGATGCCTCTTATAGATCTTACTACTATAGCCTGTAAGTTCATATTCTCCTCAAGGTAAGAGCAAACATGTCGTGCCTGTACTTCAGTCATCATTTTACAAAATAAAGTAGGCCCCGAGCCAGACAAGATGAATTTTAATTCCATAGTATCTTCGATCTTTTGAATTAGTTTTGAAATATTAGGAAATAGTTTTTCAGATATGTCATTAAATGTGTTGAACAAACGAAAATCAAGTATACATCTATTTGAATTTATATCTCTCAGTAATGTTTGTGTTTCAGTTCCGTTGCCAAAATTACATTCTCGTAATATCTGATACATTCGGGAAGTTTTATTTAGTAATGAATATTCGGAAAATATCAATACAAACCACATTGGGTGTTGATAATTTATGGGTTTAACTATATCCCCTTTACCTTTAATTAGGGAAAGGCCGCCACGAATAAAAAAAGGAACGTCAGATCCAATCATGCTAGCCAATTCTTCTAGTTTATTTATGGATAATTGCAAATCCCAAATTTCATTTAAAGCTATTAAAGTAATAGCAGCATTGCTGCTGCCACCTCCTAATCCTGAAGATAGAGGTATTTTCTTATCTAATTTTATTGAGAGTCCAGTTTGGATATGATACCGGGTTCGAATTAGTTTTACGGTTTCTAATATAGAGTTATTATCTTTTAAGTCAGGTACGTTAGAATCGAATCGTAGTTCACTATTTTTGTGGAAAGTTATATTATCGAATAAAGATATTGCTGTTACAATTGACTGGATATTATGAAATCCATCTTTTCTTTTATTTATGATTTCAAGGCATAGATTAAGTTTTGCAGGAGATAAAAAGTTGTGTTTCATAACGAATTTCTAGTTGTGAGCATGTAATTATTAAATATTCTTACCCATTCTTCTGATGTTAGAGTACTCGGTCTTCGGTTGTAATCTATATTCGATTTTAAAATTAATGTTTTGGTTTCTTCTCCGAGTAAATTTAATCCTTTTCCCAAAGAGTTGTGGAGTTGTTTTCTGGGAGAAGTGAATCCATTATATATAAAATTTCGAAAATCCATTAACTCACGTAGATCAACGAGCGGATTATCCATGAGATCTATTTTTATTACTGATGATATGACTTTAGGAGCAGGACGGAATGATTTTTTACCTACATTAAATAATAATTTAACTTCTGAGAATGATTGGTAAAAAGCTCCTAGTATCCCCAAATGACCTTTCCACCCTACGATATTTCGGGCAACTTCTCTTTGTAACATCACAACAGATTTTATGGGTCTATGCTTTCCGGTTAGTACATTGGTTAAAATATTTGTGCCTGAGTTATAGGGAAGATTTGATACTAATTTAAAATTGTCATTAATTCCAAAAATATCCGAGAGATCTATTTTGTTTGCATCTCCCTCTAATATCCGTATGTTTTTATGCGAGCCATATTTTGACAAGGGGCCATCAATTAACTCTTTATCTATTTCTATTGCTATGATTCGAACGTTTAATGAAGCCAATACATCAGTCATATGGCCTTTCCCAGGCCCAATTTCAAGAATCATGTCATCTATACTAATATCGCAATTCTTAACAATTTTATTAATTACATATTTATCATGTAAAAAATGCTGACCGTAATTCTTTTTGGCTGTTAAGTGTTTTGTCATATAGCATTTAATTAGATTTATATATTACGGATCGAGCACCTTCCTTTGTTTTGCCGTTAAACCATTTAATAAAAATAAAGCTCTAATCAGGCTAACCTACGGCACCCGAAATGTTCTGTTTACCGCTGCTTTCTTCCGAACCTGACGGGATTCTCAGGATCTCGCCGCGTAGGACCCAACTATCAACACTATAAAGTTATTAAAGAGGGAATAATGAAACAACCCTCAGGTAGGAATTCAGTCTCGCTAGAGCGGTTTGCAAGTACAGGGCACCGCTAACTCCCCACCTAGCCCGACCCACATTAATACTAGGTCACGATATATTAGGTGTCAACGTAAACATGATTATTCAATAAACTGGAATTTCAATGTATTTATGAATAGACATGAACTATTTTATTATTTATAGAGTGAGTTGTAGTTATGATATTCTAATCAAATTCACAGGTACTTGAAATTGGTCGGAAAAAAGGGATTCGAAACCTGCTCTCTATCTATTTTTGTCCGTCACTATGTACAATTATGCAAAACTGACTGACATCTCTAGTCACGAATCCCCTATTATTAATTCAAATTACATACAATTATGTTCAATAGGAATTGCCATATTTTGCAAAATTCAATGTCTGTCAGATCTATATCAATCTACTAATTCGTAGCTAAATTGCATGGTTTTGGAGTGTTAGTGAATGGTGGGGAAGGAGAGACTCGAACTCTCACGCCTTGCGGCACTAGATCCTAAATCTAGCTCGTCTACCAATTCCGACACTCCCCCATCGAATTATTATACGCGCTTCCATAATTATATATATGTCGATGATTAACGGTTTACCACATAGAATGACTTATAATTCCATTTATCAACGTATAGAAGGATAATTACATGACACAAGATACTATTGGTTTTTCAATTGAAAGGTTGAATATTTTAGAGACTTATATTCAGGATAAATATATAGATTCTAATAAATTATCAGGGACGGTGCTCGGAATATTAAAAAATGACAAAATCGTGTACGTGTCTATACTAGGAAAATCTGATATTGAAAACAATATTATAATGAAAAGAGACAATATTTTTAGGATTTATTCAATGACTAAACCTATTACTTCTGTCGCTTTAATGATGCTTTATGAAAAGGGTTTTTTTCAATTAAATGATCCGGTTTCAGATTTCATACCTAGTTTCTATGATATGAATGTGTACTTGTCAGGTAGATACAACCACTACAAAACTTCTAAAACTGAGCGAGGAATAACTTTCAGAGATTTATTATCTCACCAATCTGGATTGACTTATGGTCGTAACGGTACAGAAATTGATGCTGCATATAAGCAATTGGCGATCAATCGTAATCAGTTTGAGAAAAGAGAGATGGGAACACTGGAAGATATGATCAAAGTATTATCTGACATACCGTTAGAATTTCAACCAGGTAGTCGTTGGAATTATTCTTTGTCTACGGATGTTTGCGGCTATTTAGTAGAACTCATTTCTGGTAAATCTCTAGACTTGTTTTTCCAAAAAGAAATTTTTGATCCTTTAGGCATGCATGATACTGGATTTTTTGTACCAACTAATAAATTACATAGATTTACTTCTAATTATGAATTTAGTGAATCACGGGCATTGAATTTAATTGATAGTGCGAAACAAGGCTCATATATCACCAAACCATCTTTTTTATCTGGCGGTGGCGGACTAGTGTCTACTTTGGATGATTATCTGATATTCTGCAAAATGATTCTCGGGCGAGGTATTTTGAATGATAATCAATTATTAAGTCATAAGACCATTGATTTGATGACGAGTAACCATCTTCCTGATAATTCTGACTTAGCTGAAAAGGCTCACGGTAGATGGAGCGAAACTACCTATTCAGGTGTCGGGTTTGGTTTGGGATTTTCTGTTGTATTGGACCCGGTCAAATCTCAAATATCGGGTTCTCGAGGGGAAATCGCATGGGGAGGTGCAGCTAGTACGGCATTTTGGATTGATAAGAAAGAAAACATGGCTGTTGTTTTTCTAACTCAATTAATGCCATCTTCAACCTATAATATACGTAGAGAATTGAGGACTTTAATATATTCTTCAATGAGACCTTAGAATTTTTTAACTATGAACCTTTTTTCTTTCATAAGGCCTATCGGACCTTTTTCGGAATTCTGGTTTAACATTTCGTTTGGACTGTGTTGAACCTTTTGGTTTTTTGTCGAAGGGGCGTCTGTAGCTTCGGCTAATTGTGTTAGTTTGTTGGTTTTGATCGAAATCTTTATAATCAAAATCATCTATTTGCCTACTTTCTATACGGTGGTTTAAAACTTTTTCAATCCGTTTTATAATTCCACGATCTTCTGGAAGGGTAAAAGTAAATGCTTCTCCATTTTTACTAGCTCGACCCGTCCTACCTATTCTGTGAATATATGCATCAACAGTATTTGGAATGTCATAATTGATAACATGAGTCACATCATTGATGTCTATACCTCTAGAGGCTATATCAGTTGCTACTAGAATATCAAACTTGCCAGATCTAAAGCCAGTTATTGCCTGCTTACGTTTATTTTGAGACATGTTACCTTGCAACACTGTCACTCGATATTGTTTTTTTTCTAAACAAGCATAAAGCCGTTTTGATCTATGCTTAGTTCGAGTGAAAATCATAACTTGACCAGTTGCAGTAGTTTCCAAAAGTTTCAACAAGGCATTCTCTTTGAGTTTTTCGGAAATCGGATAAATGGAATGGGAAACAGTGCTTGCCGGAGCAATAGTGCCTACTTGAATTGTTTTTGGATTAACTAGAAGTTTTTTTGTTAATCCTTTTATTTCTGCTGGCATAGTAGCGGCAAAAAATAATGTTTGGCGTTTTTTAGGTAAGTATTCAATAATTTTTGTTATGTCTGGCAAAAAACCCATATCACACATTGTATCTGCTTCATCTAACACTAAAGTTTGAATTTTATCTAGCCTAAGATGTTTTTCTCTGAGATGATCCAATAGCCGGCCTGGGCAACCAACGATTATGTCAACTTTACGTTTTAACCTTTCGATTTCAGGTTTTCTATTGACACCTCCATAGACGGTTAAACTTCTTAATGTTGTGAATTTAGTCAGTGATTTGACTGTTTCGTTGATTTGGTCAGCTAGTTCTCGAGTCGGAGCAATAATCAATGCTTTAACACCTGATTCTTTAGAATCAACAATTTTTTGAATCATAGGGACAGCAAAGGCTAAAGTTTTACCTGTTCCAGTCTGCGCTAGTCCCAAAATATCCGAGCCTTCTATTGCAATGGGTATAGATTGCTCTTGAATTGGTGTAGCTTCTGTGTAATCGAGTGAATTTAAAGCATCCAATAACCGTTCATTGACATTTAAGTCTGTAAATTTAAGCATTTTATTCCTAATTTGTGTGCACGATAGAAATCATAATAGGTTTATAAACATGCTTTTTTGTGTAATCGATATTATTAAATTGTATAACAGTCAATTGACCTATGAAACCTGTATATGTCCAATTATTTTACGTCTTTACTTGTTTATTCTGTAATTAACTAATGTATGCTTTATTTTGTGATTAATATATATTTTTTAAAAATACCATTATCTTTTGTAGATTTTCGATGGTTGTGCTATGGCACAATGCTAAGTTCTATTGGATTTGGTATGGAATCTGTTGCTTTAGGTTGGCTTATATATGATATGACCGATTCTGCATTTATGGTAGGTGTTTCAGCAGGAATAAGAATGTTGCCTCTGTTTGTACTCGGATTAATTTCAGGATTTATTGCAGATAATGTTCAGAGACGAGTTTTACTTAGAATTGTTACTTTTTCATCAGCATTGGTCATGCTTGTTTTAGGTTGCTTCTTATTCTTATCAATAGCTAATGTCGGGATAATTTTACTTTTTAGTATGTTGTCTGGCGGATGTTTTGCATTCATATTGACACTAAGACAGACCTACGCACAGGATATAGTTGGTGCTAAATCAGCATTATCAGCGTTATCCGTTTTACAGATTTCCTCCCAGGGAGGCAGTATATTAGGAGCTTTATTTTCGGGAATTTTAATTGAATATCTTGGTATAGATATGCAATATATTGCAATTGGAATCATGTATTTATTAGCATTTATTGCACATCTAAAATTGACTATTAATGGAGCTTCAGCTCCAACGGAATATATAGGATTTACTAAAACTTTATTGTCATATTTCACTCTTGTAAAAATGTACCCGATATTACTATTATTAATGTTGTTGACCGCACTGACCGAAATATTCGGATTCACTTATATGACTCTGATTCCTATATATGCAAAGGAAATATTAATAGTAGGCGCTTTTCAATTGGGTTTATTAATTGCTATAAGACAGTTGGGAGGGGTGTTTGGGCTTATATTTCTCAGTTCTCTTGATTTTTTTCGTAGAAAAGGCTTGTTATTGATTGCCTTAACCTATTTTTTCGGCCTTACTCAAATGACTGCATATTTTTCTAAAACATTTATCACTTATGCCATAGCTTTGTTTTTAATAAATGCATGCGCAATGACGGTGGATACTTTATATAAAACTTTGATCCAGAATAGTGTTCCAAATAAGGATAGAGGAACCGCAATTGGATCATGGGTTTTAAGTATTGGATCTGCACCAATCGGACATATATCAATTGGTAGTATAGCCTCTAAATGGGGAGCTCCTCTAGCAATGTCATTTAACGGAATCGTGTTGGCTGGCACCGCTTTAATATCCATCATATGGTTGAAGAAAATACGAGATTTAAAACTTTAAAGAAAAGAATAAATACGTTCAGCAATCATCATAGTTGTGACATTTATATTTGCCCTAACAGAATCGGGCATTATAGATGCATCAATTACTCTGAGGTTTTTAATTCCATGAACTTGTCCCTCTTGGTTAACCACTGAAAGATAATCATTTTCAGGGCCCATTTTACAAGTGCTAGATATATGTTGATTTGTAGTGACGTTTTTAAGTATCCATGTATTTAAATTAGACTCACTTTCTATGTCAAAATCTGATGGGGATATTCTTGATTTTATTATGTCTTTGAAATGGAAAGAGTCTGCAATTTCTATAGCCTTGAGAACTCCTTCACGCCCTCTTTTTAAGTCAAAATCAGTTGAGTAATAGTTGTAATTAAGTATGGGTTGAACATTTATGTCATTAGAATCTAGTAACAATTGGCCGGAACTAGTTGCTAATTGTAATGATACCAATATCCTGACTCCCACTGGTATATTAACGTCTCCATCATGCCCTTCACTTGAAATAGCAAAGCTATTCATAGCAAGTTTAATGTCATTCCTGATAATGGAGTCAGTTGCAGTATAGCGAGCCATAATCTGTGCTCTTGGGAGATTCGGGTTCATTAAATGATTCTCTTTAGTAGTAAATGTTATAGCTAAAATAGGGTGATCTCGCAAATTTTGACCAACACCTTGTAAATCTTTGACAATAGGAATTCCGAATCTGTTTAATTGCTCATAAGGGCCGATTCCAGATAGCATTAACAATTGTGGCGATCCTATGGCACCTGCGCACACGAATATGTTGTCTCCATGTAGTCTAAATATTTCTCCGTTGCTTTCAACCTCTACGCCAATAGCCTTTGTTTCGTTAAATAAAATTCTTTTGGTTGTGCAAGAAGATCGAATAGTAAGGTTCAATCTGTGCCGTGCCATGGATAAATAGCCTAAGTTCGTGCTCCACCTAACGTTGTTTGGATTGTTAAACGGTGTTGGACCAACTCCTGTAACATCAGGGTGGTTTTGATCGTATCCGTCTGGTAATCCTTGTTCTTTGCAAGCATTATAAAAGGCTTTTTGAGAAGATATCCATTCTTCTTTTTTGTATCTTCTAGCGATTATAGGGCCGTTAGAGCCATGGAAATCACCGTCATAATCTAAATCTGTTTCTAGTTTTCTGAAGTAAGGCAATGTTTTTTCGTATGACCACTTATCATTGCCTTTATCTGCCCAGTTGTCATAATCTTCGGGCATACCGCGTAAAAAAACTTGCCCATTAATGGCGCTAGATCCCCCGGTAACTCTGCCTCTAGGTACAGGCATCGGTTTCGCAATTGGAGTCGGGTTACCCCAGAACCTATAGTTATGATTTTTAGTTATGATATCAGCTCCAGTTGCATTTCCGATACGTATTTCATCAGGTAAAGATTCATAGTCTGGGTAGTCTGGGCCTGATTCTAATAATATTACTGATATATGAGGGTTTTCAGTCAACCTAGTAGCCAATATAGCGCCTGCAGAACCGGCTCCCACAATTATATAATTATATTCCATATTTATTCCCCTATTACGATAAAACTAGTTAATGGGCAATTATGTTTTATTTGAGTATATACTTTAAAAGTATAAATCAACTCGCGTGAATATTCCTATGAAAACCATAAGAGAACGTATTTTTCTTGCTAATAATTACAAATGGATGGTTTTTGCAGCTTTGGGTACAGGATCGCTAACTAATGTGATTCATCATGGTAGTGTGAGTATAGCGCTACCAACAATTGCTGAAGAATTTAAAATTTCCTTATCTTTGGTGCAATGGATTGTATTAGCAGAATCATTAACTATCAGTTCCATGTTACTTCCAATGGGTAAGTTGTCCGATATGATAGGACGCAAACCTATGTACCTTTTCGGATGCTTCTTTTTTGCTATAACTTCATTTTTATCTGGATGCGCTCCATTTATATCAACTTTTCTAGGACTGTCTAAACCGATATTTATAATGATTCCATTTCGAATTTCCCAGGGATTGGCTGGAGCCATGATTCAAGCAAATGGCATGGCAATGGTTACATCGGTGTTTTTAGCGAAAGAAAGAGGAAAAGGATTAGGGGCCCATAGCAGTATTATTGGTACTGGAGGTGTCATAGGTCCAATATTTGGAGGATTTTTAATAAGCTACCTGAGTTGGCATTGGATATTTTGGGTCAATGTACCATTATGCCTCATTACAATATTCTTTTGTTGGATTATTTTAGACTCTTCTAAATTTCAAGGTTCTAATGTGTCTGGTGTAAAATTTGACGGTATAGGTGCCGTATTGTCTACTTTATTATTTGTTAGCTTTCTTACAACATTATCAAATGGGACTACACTAGGCTGGACATCGTTGCCAATATTCGTGGGTGCATCACTTTTTGTTGGTTCCGTTATTGCATTTATTAAATGGGAATTACGTACTGAAAACCCATTATTAGACCTTACTTTATTCAAACAAATGCCACTGTCTATTGGTGTTGGATCTCATTACGCGTCATTCTTAGGTGTTGCGTCTTTTAGGTTCATAATAATTTTTTATCTTCAAGCGGCTTTAAAATTGAATCCAGCACAAGTAGCATTGATATTAGTTCCAAATGCTATATCACGGATAATTATAGGACCTATCTCAGGATATTTTTCTGATCAATATGGTGCGAGACCTTTTACCATGTTCGGCTTATTGCTTTCAGGTATTGGATTATTTATGCTCGGTTTTATGAATTCAGAAACTTCAATAACTTATTTGTTGACAGCTATTTTAATATATAGTTTTGGATCAGGAATATTTATGCCAGCCAATAGTGCTTCTATATTTTCCGTTGGAAATGGTAAAGGTCAAGGAGTAATAGCAGCCCTAGTTAATTTGTCACGCAATTCAGGAAATGTATCAGGAATCGCCATTTCAACAGCTATTGTGTCGGGGTTAATGTTAATTAATGGATTTACTGCAGATGTTGGATCCGTTTTGAATTCAAGTGTTGGGTCTCCGTTGCTAAACTCCTTTATATTAGGGATGCGTTATGTTTTCTATTCAATGGCTGTAATTCAATTTATAGCAGCAATACTGCAATTACTGCTACCCCGTAAAAATGTGTCGATTATCTTAGAATAATAGATTGTTAATTCTTAAATAAATTATAATTTACGAAGGTAGAAGCTTTTTGCAATATAGAATTACTGTTTGGCCCCAAATTATTAATTATTAGGGATTTCCCGTATTGTTGATATTTTTCTGTCAGGCTTCCGATTGCTTCAACGCCTGATTGGTCCCATAACCAAGCATATTTAAAATCAAGTATGACAGTCTCCTCAATATCGTTTGATGGGTGCACAATTTTTTTAAATCTATTGATAGATCCGAAAAATAATGAGCCATGTAATTCATAAGTTTTAGAATTATTTTCATCTGATGTAAAAATTGATACTCTAATAATTTGGGAAGACTTCCATGCAAAAACTAACGCTGAAACTATAACTCCGATAATTACAGCGATCGCTAAATCTTGAGCAACAGTAACTATTGTAACCAAGAAAATAACAAAGGCATCCGATTTCGGTATCCTAGTTACAACTTTAAAAGTTGTCCAAGCAAATGTACCTATTACTACCATCATCATTATTCCTGTTAAAGCTGCTATAGGAATCATTTCAATCCATTTCGATAAAAATAATATGAATGATAGTAGTGCAATAGATGCGGCTATTCCAGAAAGACGTCCGCGGCCACCTGATGTTATATTAATCATTGATTGACCAATCATTGCACATCCTCCCATAGCATTGAAAAACCCGCATACGACATTACTTAAACCTTGAGCGAAGCATTCTCTATCATTATTGCCCTCGGTTTCAGTCAATTCGTTAATCAATGTCAAGGTTAGAAGGCTTTCAATAAGACCAACACCAGCTAATGTTAATGAGAACGGTAACACAATTAATAAAGTTTCAAGGTTTAGAGGGACATTCGGTATATTAAAATCAGGTAGGCCGCCAGATACACTCGCTAAGTCTCCAACCGTTTTAGTGTCAAGATTCAATCCTATAACTGCAAAGGATATAATTATTATTGATGCCAAAGGTGCTGGTATTATTTTCCCAACCTTAGGTAATTTAGGAAATGCCCAAATAAACACCATCGTTAGAAATGTTAATAAAACCATTAAAATCATTTCGTTAGTACCTAGCCACCCTCCAGTAAATAAGATATCTAGTGCACCTCCATGAGATTCGGATTCTGTTATATGACTTATATTTGTATCTTTGAATTGTCCTATTTGTGAAAGGAATATTACAATTGCTAAACCGTTGACGAACCCTAACATTACTGATGTTGGCACTAGATTAATATATTTTCCGAATCTTAAAATGCCTGCTAACATTTGGATAATACCAGTCACTACTATTGCCGCGAATAAATATTGGACTCCATGTAATGTAACTAGCGCTACCATCACTACCGCCATAGCTCCTGTAGCTCCTGATATCATTCCACTTCTACCACCTAGTACGGATGTTATAAATCCGACAAAGAAAGCTGCATACAAGCCAACCAAAGGGTCGACACCTGCAACGAAGGCAAATGCTATAGCTTCTGGTACTAAAGCTAATGCTACCGTGAAACCTGAAAGAAGGTCATTTTTAGCATTATTGGTTATGTCAAATTTAGTTAATAAATTCATATTAATTAAACTGTAACTCTTAATTATTAAACTTTCCACATAAGTTATGTTTTAATAATAGTTAATATCATTAAAACATATGTTTACTATTCGTATATTTTATGACGTCAAATTTTAATGGTTAATGAAATGATTGATTATTCAAATTATGTAACATAATATTCTTTTTGACTTTAATCTAATTAAGAGGTGACATATGGCTTTGCTGCCCGAACGTATGAAATTTGGTATTTTCATGGGTCCATTTCATGATCCATCAGAGAATCCTACACTGTCGATTCGACGAGATATTGATCTGATTCGACTATTAGATGATCTTGATTATGATGAAGCTTGGATTGGAGAACATCACAGTGCGGGTTGGGAAACGATATCATCACCAGAATTAATCATTGCTGCAGTAGCTGAAACGACAAAACAAATTAGATTAGGTACCGGAGTGGTTAGTTTACCGTATCACCACCCGTTTATGGTTGCTAACAGAATGGTTCAATTGGATCACATGACGCGTGGCCGTGTTAATTTTGGAGTGGGACCAGGAGCATTGCCTACAGACGCTTATATGCTGGGTATAGAATCCACAAATCAAAGACCTAGGATGGATGAGGCATTGTCTATAATTTTGCGTTTGTTCAGGGAAGAAGAACCAATCACTTATAAATCTGATTGGTTTGAATTAAATGAAGCATTACTGCAAATACGTCCATACCAAAAACCCAATATGCCATTAGCTGTGGCATCGGTACAATCACCTGCCGGCGTAGCCCTAGCAGGTAAACACGGTGCTTCAATACTTACCTTAATCACACCAAGAGATCCGTCCGATGGTAACGTTAAATTCGATTATTTATGGAATATCGCTGAGGAATCAGCCCAAAAACATAATAATGTGATGAATAGAGATGATTGGAGATTAGTAATACCTGTACATGTAGCTGAAACCACTCAGCAAGCTAAAGATGACATTCGCCGAGGATGTGTAAGCTATTCTCGACGCTATACTGAAGAAACACTTGGAAGAAAACCAATGTTTACTGGCGATGATGATCAAGTAGTTGACTGGGCTGTGGATAATCATGATTGGATTGTAGGGAGTCCTGATGATTGTATAGAAGGTATTAATAGATTAGCTCGAGAAAGCGGGGGATTTGGGGGTTTAATGATTCAAACTATTGATTGGACTTCGAGAGAAAAATTATTCAAAAGTTATGAATTGTTCGCTAGGTATGTAATCCCTCAGTTTCAAGGGACAACCACTTCATTAAATGCCTCAAAAATATGGGCTAGAGATCGAATTCAACCTCTTATGGAAAGAAGAGTAAGGGCAATAAATAAGGCTAAATCTGATTATTCCAATAAATAATTAAGGTCTTGTAGTAATCCGTTTAAATGGCTCCGCTAATTTTGCGTTTACCTTGAACCCGAATTCAGAAAACCTTTCAGTCAATTTTTTTTTACCTTCATCTAATGATGTCGACATTTGACTAGCGTGACAATAAAGAGCCTCTACCTTTTTATTAAAGGAGTCATCTATATCTATAAATACGTCTGGATCGTCTGTGGCCCATAATAAGATCTCAAGTGTTTTATGGGGTTGCAGCCCTATATCAATCAAATCGGGGAACGCCAAATAGTCTCTTGCATACGGGAAAATTGCATCGAGTGCAACTCTGCCTGTGAAATAATGATCTCTATGCCTTATCCATTTTCGCTCAGGATCGATTGTTAATATTATATCAGGTTGATGAATCCTTATTTGTTTAACAATATCCTTTCTGAAAGCCACTGAATCTTCCAGTTCTTGATCGGGATAGTCTAAAAATTTTACATCCTTCAGGCCTAGTATTTTAGCTGCTTCTAATTGTTCTGTTTTCCTAGTTTGAGCTAAAGCTTCTGATGAAATTGTTCTGTCGCTTGTTCCTTTATTTCCGTTAGTACAAACGACTAAAACAATGTTCGCACCGAGTGAGCTCCACTTTGAAATTGTTCCCCCTGCACCGCTTTCCGCATCATCCGGGTGAGGTGAAATGACTAGAACATTTTTACCTTTCATGTCTATCATGTTAGATTCCTGATTTTTGGCATAATTTCTTTTCCAAAATGAGATAATTGATCAATAATAACATTTTCAGGTGTTCCAACAACTTGACCTACATTCACTGAGGTGAGACCTGGAAACTTGTGTTGTATTTCTTGTAATTTCTCTGAAATAGATTCCGAGGTGCCCACTAACCAACTTCCTGATTTTACTGCGTCTTCTAACGTCGGTAAATTAGCTTTTCTTGCATAAGAACCACCTCTTTCAACAGCTTGAATTTGCTGTTCTGTTAGCCCTTTAACAAATCCTAAAGGTGCAAACATTTTCATGTTTTCCTCATAAAATGGTCGAGCTTCTTCTATAGCCTGCTTTTCTGAATCTGCTATGTGGAAAGAAAATCCAATACATAAATTCTCACCGAGGATAGTGTCAACTCCAAATTCTCTTTGTACTGATTGCCAATCACGAATAACTACTTCGCTAGCTCCTCCAGGTGCTGCACCACCACCAATAATCCCTTTTATTTTGTTTTTTGCCATGAATCTCAAGCCTTGCTTGTTGGAACTTACAATTGGTTGCCAGCACTCAACTGGTCGCGATATGGGTCTTGGTACTAGTGTTATTTCTTTAAGAGCATATCCTCTATAGGGGACCTCCGGAGGAATATTGTAATTAGGTCCATGATGAGAGAAAGATTTATTATTAAAGGCTTTAAGCACAATTTCTACTTGTTCCTCAAATAATGCTCTGTTAGCCTCACCATCTAACATAGGATTGCCAAAAGTTTCGACTTCTCTTGAATGATATCCTCGTGCCACTCCAAATACTGATCTTCCTTTCGTCAATATTTCTGACATAGCGAAATCCTCTGCCATTCTCAGTGGGTGCCACATGGTAGACACATTAAAACCACATCCTACTCGTATATTTTTAGTTATATGGGCTAGATGAACAGCCATCATTAAAATGTTGGGTAAACATTCATAACCTTCGCGTTGAAAATGATGCTCTGCCATCCAAAAAATATCATAACCATTTTCATCTAGGACTTTTGCTATCGATTCAGCTTTTTTGTATACAGTATTCAATTTATCTTCGGATAACCATCGATCATTCAATGGGGTTGAGTCAAAACCGATATTATCAAAATCCACATGACCTGCGTAAAGTGTTCCAAAACTATCTATCATATTGCATCATCTCCATTACTGCGATTTTAATATTGTATTATTTCTCATATAGATTATCGTCAGCAGAATCTTTTGGTAAGTACCCCAAAATATTCTTAGCGTGGCTAATATCTCTATAATTCCATTTATTATTAGATACCGCGTAAACTGTTTCATTCTTAATCGTAGATGGGGCATCTATACAAAGTTGTAGCATTTGAACAATATCTTTATGGCTCAAATATGAGGCATTTTCTCTGATACTCATTGGTTTGTCTTCTTTTTGCACAACCCCAATTCTGACCGAAATCACAGACATTCCATAATCGTCAGAGTAATGCCTGCCTAAAGCCTCTCCCCAAACTTTGGCTGCGCCATATAGTCCGCCGGGTCTGATTTTTTCGTGAGTTATCATGGGGTAATCTATTGGTACCTGGTCATAATTTCCTTCGGCAATTTCTTTGTATGGTGATATCAATTCGTATCCTCGAATGGTACTACCGCTTGAAGCAAATACAATTCTTTTCACCCCGGACTCTCTAGCGGATTCAAAAACGTTATAGGTGCCTAGAATGTTGCCGGTGTTTTGACTTTCCCAGTCTTGAGATCCGAGATGAGCTGCTAGATGAACCACTATATCTTGTCCAACAAAAGCCGCTTTAATTGCATTTAAATCACTGATGTCTTCATTAAAGTTTTTGACACCATCAACATAGCTTCTATTTAAAGCAGTTAAATTATAATCTTTTGATTTCAGGAGCTCATTTTTTAATAGTCCGCCTATTAGTCCGCTCATACCAGTTATCAATACATTTTTAGCCATTAGATCTTCTCCATTTACAGTTTTACGTTATCATACTCAATGATACACAATATGGTTATAAATATTCATTGGAGGTAATTTACATGAAAATAATTTCTATGAATATAATTAATCCAAATCGTAGAAATATTGTAATATCTAACTAAGCGATATTTCTGATATCAGTTTGGATAATGATTTATTGTAAGGAGAATATAGTGCACGTAAAACATCGTCTTTGTGGAATACATGCCGCAACTGTTGCTCCGTTAAAATCAGATTACAGTGTTGATCATAACACATTAGAAAAACATATCGCGGATATTTATAGTATCAATGGTATTGAAGGATTCTTGATCAATGGCCATGCTGGGGAAAATCCACAGCTTTCCATGGAGGAGAAAACTGATGTCATTAAGACAGTTTACGAAGTGGTCTCTAGAGATGCCTATATAACGTCCGGCGTATACAGTGAAAACACGTTGGAGGCTGTAAAAGCAGCGGAGAATGCAGAACATGCAGGTGCTGATGCATTGCTTATTTTCCCTCCCAATGCATGGGCGCTGGGACAGGAACGAAAAACCATCGTTGCCCACCATGAGGCTATTAGTAATGCAACGGAATTACCACTTTTATTGTATCAAGCACCAGTTTTCTCGGGACAAATGGCATATGACATTGGGACACTTCTCGAACTGTCCGGCATTGATAATGTGATTGGTGTTAAAGAAGGTAGCTGGGAAATTGCACGGTACGATGCCAATCACAGAGCACTTAAATCCGAGGATCCTCAATTTATTGTTTTGGGGTCTGGAGACGAACACCTCTTAGTCTCGTACATGATGGGATCTGAGGGAAGCCAAGTGAGTCTGGCTGCTGTGATTCCTGAGATGGTCGTTGCACTATGGAATGCCGCGGATTTAGAGGACTGGAGCAAGGCGAAGCGTCTGCATAATTTAATTTATCCTATCAGCACTGCTATTTATGGGTCAGCTCCAGTAGGTCGAGCAAACGCTCGATTGAAGGCATGCCTCAAAATTCTTGGCAAACTTCCCTCAGACTTAATGAGGCCACCCACGCAACCACTACCAGTAGAGGAATACAAGATACTAGAGTCAGCTCTTGACTTTGCTCGAGAAGGATTTGAATTGTTATAAAAGTTAGATGGTTAATATTTTTATCAATCAAAATTCAACTATTATTCGATTTGAATATCCATTAACATAACGTATAGATCAGCTATTTAAATACATAAAAGTGCATTGAATTTCCTTGTTATATTGGATCGATGACTGTTTGATTCGAGGAATCATAATTAAACTAACGAATTTATAAACAACGAATTATTATAAGGATGATTAATGAATTTATTATTATTGACAGGCGGAAATCACCCATATCATCAATCAACACCAGTGTTAAAGAAATTTATTGAGGAAGCTGGGCATACAGTTACATTACGGGAAGATTCAAAGGCATTAACGGATGGTACGTTAGTAAATCAAGATGCAATAATTTTCAATACATTAAGAACTGAAGATGCAACGTTAACCCGGATAGAACAAAATTCATTAATTGAATTTATTAAAAAAGGAAAAGGATTTATTCCAATTCATATTTCAGGATCTATTCCGGAAAAGTGGCCTGAATATGCGACAATTACAGGTGGAGGTTGGGTTTCAGGTGTAAGTTTTCACCCTCCATATGGTACTTTTCAAGTAGACATTACGGATTCAAATCATCCTTGTTCTGAAGGTCTACAATCTTTCCAAACTAACGACGAACTCTATATGGGTATAGACTACGGAAATGATATAGATGTTTTTATTACATCTAGTTTTGAAGGCGGGAATTTCGAAACCAATCGTGTGGGCATGGAAAAGAGATATATGCCTAAAGGAACCTTTCCTTTAGCTTGGACGAAAAACTATGGCAGAGGACGCGTTTTTGTAACGCTGCTTGGGCATGATGGTAAAAGTCATAGTAGTCATCAATTCCAAAGAATGATACTTAATGGTATTGATTGGATAACAGGAGGCTAAGATAAAGTGTTTATTCCTAAAAATTCTTGAATAATTGGGATAATAAGATCTGTCTTTGCAATTGACTCCATATGATTTATTTCTGGTATTGAAATAAATTTAGCAGATTTTATTTTGTGGCTGTATTCTTGGGCTGAATCATGGGATAGTTTGTCGAGTGAACCCGCATAAATCAGGCAAGGAATGGTATGGTTACTGACTAATTCCGAAATGTCTAACCTTAGAGCATTAGCTTTAGTTTTAGATATAAATGCATGTAAATCTCCTTGTAAAGCAGCATTAAGATAACTGCCAAATTCCGAAGGTGATTTTCTTAACACTTTTCGATAAATTTCCGTGCCTTTTTCAAATAATGCTAATCGTTTAGAATCAGACTGTTTCCCGAATTCAGTTCTAGGACCAGGAGTTTGCCCGGCTAATATCATGGATGAAAATCTGTCTGGATAATATGCTAATAATTCAAAGCCAATCCTTCCCCCCATGGAAAAACCGAAATAATTAACCTTACCCAGTTTCAGTTGGTTTATAACTGCGATAACATCTTCTGCCATGGTTTTGTCTAAATAGGCATTTACAAAATGTGGTTTATCACTTGAACCATGCCCTCGTGCATCTATTGATATTACCATGAATTTTTGAGATAGAAAGCGTATGTATCCTAATGTGTACCAGCTTTCAATACTACCCATGAAACCGTGCATTAATACCAGTGGATCACCGTCACCGTCAATATGATAATGAATTTTTATATCATTGTTGATTACAAAAGGCATATAGGTAATTCCTCTTTTTAAATAGATTATGCAACTAATGGTAAATGATATTTCTAATTAGAGTATTTAATTATAGTCATAATATATTTGTATCATTTAGATTTTTAAATTAGGATCTTTTTATGTATATATTGGAATCCAGTTCAATTGCTTATTAATATTATTTCTAAATCCTTTGAATCGTTAGGCACATCCAGATTTAGATATATGTGGTTTGCTGACTTTTCATTATCATGCGCAGAATTTATGGAAATGATAATTTTATCTTGGTATATTTTAGATAAAACTCAATCTCCTTTAATTTTGGGTATATATGCCGCATTACGGTTTACAGGCACTTTGTTCTCACCGTTATTTGGCGTTATAGTTGATAGATTAGGAAGAAGAAATATTTATTTACTTTCTAGATTGTCATTTGTTTCGATATCTATGATTGTTTTAATTTTGTTGCATTTTGATAGATTATCTATTACTTATATTTTGATTATATCTCCCTTTGTTGGACTGACTCGTTCTTTAGATATGATTGTTCGTCAGTCAGTCGTACCGATTATAGTAGGTATGCCAAAATTGAATAATGCTCTTGCCTTACTACGAACAGGCCAAGATATAACCAAAATTATAGGACCAATATTAGGTGGGATTCTATTAAATACAATAGGAACATCTCTCAGTTATATATTTGTAGTATTATTTTATGTATTTGCATTTATTTCCGTATTGTTTATTACAGGAATACCGAATATCGGAACTAAGTCTGAAAAATCCTTCATGTTAAACTTTACTGATGGTTTATTTTATGTAAGGTCAAATAAATTTATACTTTTCTTATTATTTATTGCTTTTTTAGTTAACTTGACGGGATTCCCTTTAAGTAACGGATTGCTACCTGTAGTTGCAAAAAGCGTTATTCAAACCGACGCTATGGGATTAGGATGGTTGGTTGGAACCATTTCGTTTGGTGCATTAATCGGATCATTAGTAATGGGATATCATTCAAATCCCAAGCATGCTGGTTTTACGATGATATCCGGAGCTATTTTATGGCATATTGGTTTATTAATTCTCTCTTACATAACAGATTTTTATTTATCTTTACCAATGTTATTTTTCATTGGTTTTTCGCAATCTTTAACAATGATCACGATGTCTATGATGTTGTTTCACCTTGTGAATAAACAAATGTTAGGTCGAGTGTTGGGATTACGTCACTTATCTGTCTATGGATTACCAATGGGATTACTTTTTTCGGGGTTCATATCAGAAAATTACAATGTTGGATGGGCCTTAAAATTTAATGCCTTAATAGGATTAATCGTCTTAATGTTAACCTTAATCAAATACCATTCATTTATAAGTAACCAAGGAAAATCGATTGAATAAAGAACAATTAAAAGTACTAAACCACTTACTCTTAACACTGGGCAAATATCTTTTCAACGAATTGTGCTTTAAAACTCAATTAAGGTTCATACTAGTAATCGAACAAACAACTGAGTTGCTAAGTAATTTCAAACAAAACAATTTAGTCTTAATAAATGATTTGGAGACTAATACACAGATACGATGAAACTCGCACTATTTACTCATATGCCGTGGCCTACGGGTATTGATCAAAAATCAGTTTTTGACAATACGATATCTCAAGTCAAGTTAGCTGAATCTATAGGGTACCATTCAGCTTGGTTTGCTGAACATCATTTTACTAGGTATAGCATTAGTGCTTCCTTAATGATTATACTTGGTTATATATCTGCAATAACTGAGACAATACGATTAGGAACTGGCGTTATTGTCCCCAGTCTACATAACCCGATTAGAGTTGCTGAAGATGCTGCGCACGTAGATTTGCTAAGTAATGGCCGGTTGGATATTGGATTTGGAAGAGGTTCATTCGGGTATGAATTTGAAGGATTTAACGTACCCAATAATGATCATGATACCTTCCAATCTTCTGTGTTAGACATAAGAAATTTGTTGAGTACTAATAATCAATATTTCACAAGTTCTTATTCCACTAAATTAGAATTACCATTAGTTCCGAATCCTGTTCAAAAACCTCACCCACCATTTTATATTGCTGCTAGTAATTCAGTGGAGACATTAGATTTTTTGGTTCGAAACGAATTTAAAATATGTATAGCTGTTGTTCAAGATACCAATAAGGCTTTGGAACTTATAGATAGATATTATGCCGCATGTATGAATATGAATAGATCACCCTATATGGAGGATGTGCCATTTTTTAGGTATATTCACGTTGCGGAGACAGAAAAGAAAGCCGAAGAAAATACGAAAAAACATGTAAATTGGATTCAAGATATTATGCAATGGCGCAGAAATAATTCAAACCGATCAGAACTAGGTTTTTTAAATGATGAATGGAGAGAATCTGTTAAGGAATACAGTATTGATTTTTCCTATATAAAGAATAACAGAGCATTTATTGGTACTCCGGAACAAGTAGCAGAAAAAGTAAATTTCTTGAAAGATCATAATATTTCGTATCTAGGTTGTAACTTCGCATTAGGCGGTCTAAATCAAAGTAAAATAATTGAGTCTATGAAACTTTTCGATAAAAAAGTTGTACCTTTAATAAGTTGACAATACGTTTTTTAATAATATTTGGTAACTACATGCAAAAGCGGTTATGGAATAGGGTTCCTCCAAATTGATTTGACCTGTTGTTCATAGGCAGCTGCGATTCTTGTAATCAAATTTTCCTGCAAGGGATGACCCGCAATCTGCAAACTCATTGGTAAGCCTGATTTACTATAACCGGATGGAATAGAAAGTGTTGGGTAACCGTTGTAATCAAAGGGAACAGTAAATCGTTGGAAATAACTCCCGGACCCCCTACTCTCATTGGAAATACTAACCGAACCATAGCTAATATCATCATTAACATCATGTGCCAATCGAGTTACTGAAGGAGATATCAGCGCATCGATTCCAGTAAATGCTTTTCTAAAAACACCGTTGCATAGAGATCTTTGTTTGCTTGCTTGAATATATTCTCTGCTAGAAACATTTGACCCGAATTCTAACCATTCTCTAAAATATGGTCCATAATCGTTAGCTAACCTAGGGAAATAATCGGCATGTGCATCAAAAGCCTCAGCGGTACATAATGTTTTCCAGTAAGGCAAATATTCATCTACATTATCAAATTCTATTTTCTTAATTGTGGCACCCAAATTTCGTAAAATTTCTAATCCTGATCGGATAGAGTCAACAATTTCAGAATGAACATTTTCTTCTGAGAATGATTCACAATAGCCTAGTACTATTCCAGTCAAATCATGATTGTTTAGATCTGAAAACTCAAGAGGTTTATCATAAATGGATGTTTGATCATTGGGATCGTATCCTGATATAGCTGACAAAAGTAAAGCAGCATCATTAACTGTCCTAGTCATGGGTCCTACATGATCTAAAGACTGAGCTAAATCTAAAACTCCATATCGGCTCACTCTACCATAGGTGGGTTTGATACCAACTAGACCACATGCTGAGGAAGGAAATCTTATGGATCCACCGGTATCACTACCCAATGATCCTACGCAAAGACCCGCGGATGTTGAACTCCCAGATCCACTTGAAGAAGATCCAGACCATTTATTAAAATCCCATGGATTTTTCGGCACATCACGCTTAGGATTATAGCCGCCCATGGCACCTTCGGTTAAATTTAATTTACCTAGTATGATGGCTCCGGCCTGTTTTAATTTGGAGACAACAGTGGAATCAAAATCGGGTATGTGGTTTTCTAAAATAGCAGTACCACCCATTGTGCGAACTCCCTTGGTATAACATAAATCTTTAACTGCAATCGGAATCCCAAACAGTTGCATCCCATTTTTCTTATCGTTCGGCATTTTATTTAGTGTCTCTGCTTGGGTCATAGCATTTTCAGACATTACAGTTGCGTAAGATTTCAATTCAGAATCTAACGATTCAATTCTTTCTAAAAAGTGTTGAGTTACTGTTACAGGAGTTTGAGATTTGTTTTCATAAGATTCGTGTATTTCAAAAATTGATTGGTAATGAATAGGATTTTTACTCATTTTTAGTCCCCCTTTTATTAATTAAGATGCTGGAACTAATGTTCCAGCGAATACTTGCCATACCAAAGCTGATTTAGAAGCTAAACTAAGGAAAATATAGATTGATTCCCCAAATAAATAATTCTTCCATTTCCAAATTTTTTTATATTGTAAAAACATATTTATTGCAAAACTATTAAAGAAGATAAAAATAGAAAAGAAAATCCCATACACAAAAGCTGGAGGTGATGCGTTAGTAGTAGGACTCCAAAGATATATCCCAATTCCTAACCATGGAACTATTCCCATTATGCAACCAAAAATGAATGTTAACCAATCAGGTGAACCTGGCTCTTCGTAGTGTTCCATCAATAATCCGAATAACACCATGGCCATATTAACGAAGAATATCCCAATTAAAGCCATAATATCTGATATACCCGGTAACATAGCAATTAATACCATCATAACGGAAGAAGTAATGGAATATTCTATCCATCTTGAATAATTCTTATTTTTCGATAAATTACGAATGTACCATGCGAATGTTGGGGGGAATGATATTACATAGTGTGAAAAAGCCGACAGAAAAACAAAAACAGCAACAGCCCATCCAATATTCAAATTAAATAAAACGTCAATTTTCTGAGGAGTGCCTGGGGGACCATCTAAAAAATAAGCTGTAACTGGTAATGCAAATTCAGAAGAAAGGATAAGTACTAATATTCCTTGCAGTAAATGTATAGATCCCATAGATATATTGTAGAATCTTAATTTTTCGTATGTGGATTGATTCATATTTATAGCCTTTAAAATGAATTTTTAAAGTTATTTAGTAAGCCAAATCAATGCTAACTTATTCGATGATAATTTAACAATAAGTTTTCAATAACGTTGTTTGTATTAGCTAACGACATGGTATTTTAATTTATCGAGGAAATGTGTGGTGCTTTTATGTTATTGTGTTATTAAATCTTTTTGTAAATATAGTGATAACTATATGCTTTTATCTAAACTAGCTAAGGTAAGACTTATGACTATTGTTAATTCAGATAATGATCTGGAATTGATGGCCCATTTAATTAGAAGAGCAGGATTTGGGGCGAATCGGAAAGAAATCGAAAGAAGATTACTAATTGGATACGAAGAAACGGTAGAGGAACTTATTAATCCTTCGAATACAACTTCAGTTGATCCTCATGAATTCATCCGATATTATCCAATGTGGTGGAAACCCGGAACCATGGGTGGGTTAGGTCAGGCACCATGGGTATGGACCATGATTAATACGGAATCTCCGCTCCAAGAAAAAATGTGTCTCTTTTACCATAATATTTTTGCCACTGGAGTAGCAAAAGTAGACCATTACGATGAAATCCAAGACATGATAGATTTTTTTCGCCAATATGGATTAGGTTACTATAAAGATATTTTAATGAGAGTGGCAAAAAGTCCTGCAATGATTTATTGGTTAGATAATAATGAAAATCATGCAGATGCTATAAATGAAAATTGGGGACGTGAACTTTTAGAATTGTTTACGATGGGTGTCGGAAATTATACAGAAAATGATGTAATTGAATGTTCTCGAGCATTTACTGGATGGACTTTAGAACACAAATTACCAAGATTTCATATGGGAAGATGGGATTGGAAATTTAAATTTGACGAAAGTGATCACGATTATGGACAAAAAACTTTCCTAGGGCAAGTTGGTAATTTTGATGGTGAAGAAATTATCGACATTATTTTAAGTAAGCCCGAAACCGCTTCTTTTTTAGCCAGGCATATTTGCAATTTTTTTGTTGCAGATGAACCTCAAGTACCGGCATGGTCCGTCATTCCTCCAATAGATCAAAAAGCTATAGATTTTGTATCTGATTTATTAATTCAAACCAATTACCATATGGGTATTACTTTAAGAAATTTATTTAACAGTTCTTTTTTTAAAGATAGTTTATTTAAAAGAGTTAAGAATCCTACTGAAGTAGTTGTAGGAACTTTGCGAATGTTGTCGTCATCTTATATTCCATCACCTGATATTATGGATTGGACTTCTGAGATAACAAACATGGGGCAAGATTTAATGAATCCACCTAGTGTCGAAGGATGGCATTCGGGCACTGAATGGATTAATAGTGGTACGTTGATGAAAAGAACTAATTTTATGGCAGGATTGATTGGAGAAAAGAAATATTCAGGGGTTACTGATATTTTAGATGTCTTGAAAAACAAAAAAAGAACTCCAGTAGAAGTAGTTGAACTATGCTTAGATATTATGGGACCTTTAAAGGTTTCTAACAAAACAAAAACAGAATTAGTCGACCACGTAGCTATTGAAGGAGAAATCCAATGGAATAGAACCAACGAATTTCCTGTAACAGAATCAAAAATCATCGAATTATTACAATTAATAGTTAGTACTAAGGAATATCAGTTTTGTTAATTCAAGTTTTATATAATCTTCATGTCTTATTTAGAAATCAAGGAGAAGTTTATGACTACAACTGTAAATAAGGAACCGGTTATAGTAGTGCTTCAATTGACCGGTGGTAATGATTATATTAATACCGTCATACCTCATAACAGTTCTCTATATCGTGACTATCGACCGTCGGTTAATATACATGAGAATGATGTTTTAGAATTAACAAATCATATCGGATTTCATCCTGCAATGAAACCTCTTAAACAGATGTATGATAAAGGAAATATAGCAGTAATTCATGGGGTGGGTTACCAAAATTCACCGAGATCCCATTTTCGTTCCATGGATATTTGGCATACATGTGAACCGAATAAATTAGGAACTGAAGGATGGTTAGGAAAAGCCGTAAATATGATAGACCCTAATAAAGAAAACGTGGTTACTGCGGTTAGTATGGGACCAACATTATTTAGGGCATTGGTAGCTCCTGATGTGCCTGTGGCCACTGTATCAAATTTAAACAATTATGGTATGTTGACTGATATCTCTCCAGTCACTAAGAGAAATAGAGTATTAGAACGCTATAAGAAGATGTATTCACCTATGATAGGATCGGGTCCTGTCATGGAATTTTTAGGTAGAACAGGATTGGACGCAATTAAGGGTGCTGACATATTAAATATCGCACCAGAAAAATATAATTCGACTATAGAATATGCAAATAATTCTATTTCTAATAAATTAAAAAGTATCGCGCAAATTCATTTGGCGAATCTTGGGAGTAGGATATTTTATTGTGATATTGGGAGCTTTGATACACATGCAGATCAGTTGGCTACTCACAACAAACTATGGGATGCAACCTCAAATGCAATCAAAGATTTTTTCGATGATTTAGAAGAACACAATGCTTCAGATAATGTGATCATGTTTTTGTTTTCTGAATTTGGACGTAGAGTATTTGATAATGGCGCCGGTACTGATCACGGTGCTGGAGGTGTATGTTTCGCTATAGGTAATCGTATACATGGTGGTGAATATGGTAACTATCCTTCAATGAAAAAGGCAGATCTCGATCAAGGCGATTTAGTTCCTGACATGGATTTCAGGAGCGTGTACACAACAATAATTGAGGATTGGCTTAAACTGGAAGCAAGACCTATAGTAGGCGGTCAATTTGACAAACCTCAATTTGTACAAACAATATAAAAATATATTATTAGGTTAATTCATTATGCTTACAACATCAGTCAATGGAAAAGCTTACGATTTCAATAGGGTTATCGGAGGTAGACAATTTAGAGGCATTATTAGCATAGCATTAAGCGAAGAAGATGACATATTCGTCGTATTAAGAGATTCTTATGGTGCTGATATTATAAAAATAACCGTAGGGTTGGAATTTGAAGATGAAGAAGTATTATTCTCATTCAGAGATGTTGATGAAAATGTTTTTTCAGGATCTTGGCCATCCTGTGCTTGCATTGTAGATGATCGCTTATACGTTACTGATGAATTAAAAAGCATTATTTTAGTATTTAATTTACAAGGAGAATTAATCAATTCTTTAGGTAATGAAGGTTCTGAAAATGGCGAATTCCATAGACCATCTGGTATTGCATGTGATACTAACGGTGATTTATATGTTTCAGACACACTTAATCATAGAATTCAAAAAATAACAAAAGAAGGAAATCACATAACTTCTTGGGGATATCGAGGTGAAGATAAAGATCAATTGAATTATCCTTGGGGAATTTGTATTGACAAGGAGCATTACATCTATGTATCAGACCATAAAAATAATAGGATACAAAAATTCGATCATGAAGGAAATTTCGTACTAAGTATTGGCTTAGACTCACAAGGAAATCAAATTTTGAATCATCCTTCTGATGTGACTGTGGATACTGATGGAGATATATATATAGCAGATTGGATAAACAATAGAATCCAGATATTTGATGATACAGGATTACATATTGCATCTATAAAAGGATCTGCGAATGAACTTTCCAAGTGGCAACGGAGATACGTATCTGCTAGTCCTGATGTATACAAAGCTCGTAGAAGAGTTGATTCATTAGAACCAGAAAAGTTTTTCGCATTACCTACTTGTGTCCGATTTGATTCTCATAAATCTCATATACTGGCTGTAGATTCACAAAGATGGCGAATACAAATTTTCAATAAAATCAATGATTATAGTGATCCTCAATTCAATATATGAATAATAGAATTACATCGATATATGTGTTCTAATGATAGGTAAATGGGTTATATTATTTATAATCTCTGCAGGTGTTTTTCTCGCAAACCTCGATGTCACAGTAAATGTCGCCCTACCTGAATTAAGTAGATATTTCCAAGCAGATCCTGGAATTGTGTATTTAATTATAGTTGCCTATGTTGGTACATCCGTTGCATTACAGATATCTATTGGTAAAGCGGGTGATGTTTATGGTCTCAGGGGCATTTACCTGTTCGGGCTTTGTTCGTACAGCATTTCTATGGTTTGTATTAGTTTGTCTCAAGATATTTTTTCAGTAATAGCATTACGTGTAATACAAGCTATTGGTAATGCTGTTTTCTTAGCGATTTGTCCGGCTTTTTTGAGTACTGTTTTTCCTATTGATGTAAGAGGTAGAGTATTGGGTTTAATGACTGCTATTGGTTCATTCGGTATGATTATTGGTACTTTGTCTGCGGGTTTTATATTAGAGTATTTGTCTTGGCATTGGATATTTTTAGGGCGATTACCTTTTTGCATTATAGCTATTATCGGAACGATATTCATTCTCAAAAATCCTGAGGAAAACCGATGGAACTATGCCGATAAAAATCGAATGTTTGATATCAAAGAATCGATATTATTATTCTCATTCATAATGTCTATAGTTATCTTTGTAAATATAGCAGCTTCTGAAAAATATCTACTTTTATTCAAATTTATAGTGTTATTGCCAGTACCCATATTATTCTTAATGTTTATTAGATATCAACGTGTGACGCCGAATCCTTTACTACAAATAGAAATATTAAATAAACCCGTGTTGCTTATGGGATTTATATCAAATTCATTATTATGGTTTGCAACATTTATAAATTTCTATATATTGCCTTATTTTATTACTAATATTTTGAAATTGCCTTCACGAAATTTAGGACTACTTTTAATGAGTAGTGCGATTGGTAATTCGATATTTTCACCCATTGCGGGATTTTTATCTGATAAATTCAAACCTGGAATAGTATCATTCATTGCCTATTTGATCGTTACTATTACAACTTTTTCTTTCACATCTATTTCAACTAAAATATCATTTTCGGGATTAATAATACGTACATTTTTTATTGGAATTGGTGTTGGATCGTTCACTAGTGCTAATCAAAGTATGGTGATAACTAGTATTGGTAAAAAAGACAAAGGCATAGCCTCTGCACTATCTTCAGTTTCTCGTGGAGTAGGTATAATTGCATCAGTACCCATAATGGGGAATATATTTGAATATTTATATGATAACGGCTCTAATGGAATAAAAATACTAAATGCCGCCTCAACAGAAAAATCGGTTGTATCATATTTTTCTGCTATCTATTCAATATACTGGGTTTCTTTATTATTTGCTTTTTTAGGTTTGATTAGCGTATTGATTTCATGGAAATATGATTTAAAACAATCATATTTATAATTTTATTTGACAATATTATACTCAAGTTATAACTTCGTAGTAAAATCTTTCCATAAAAATCAAATAAATAGGAATCTAATATGCCTAGACTTGAAGAACTGGATACTAATGAGAGAGAACATTTTTTAAATTGGCCGTGTATTGATAATTATGATAGCCCATGGACGCCGATGATAAAAAAGCTCTCGGATAGTAAAGTTGCACTGGTAACTACTGCCGGATTGCATGTCAGAGGTGATAAACCATTTCTAACAGGTCGTGGTGTTTCTGAAACCTCATATAGAATAATACCTCGTAAGACTGCTCATGCAGACATATTACAAAGTCACTCTAGCATAGGGTTTGATCGATCTAATATCTACCGCGATCTTAATATTTCATTTCCTGTTGATCGATTGAATGAATTACTAGATTCTGGCCAGATCGGTTCATTATCCGATAAATATTATTCTTTTATGGGTGCTCTTGTGGATAGAGATGTGATTATATCCGGAATCGTAGAAGATTCGGCTCCAAAAGTGGCGGCAATGCTTATTGAAGAAAATGTAGACGTAGTATTAATGACTCCTACCTGACCTGCGTGTTCTCACGTTGTTAGCGTGATCGCACGATGTTTTGAAGAGGCAGGTTTAATCACTACCGGTATTGTTTTGATAAAGGAACATGCACAACGTACTAAACCACCTAGAATGCTTTCCGTTCCATTTAAATTCGGTAATGCTCTAGGAATTGCTGGTAATGCGGACTATCAACACAAGATTTTGACTTCTGTTTTTGATTTGTTGAATGTGAAAAAAGGACCAGTGCTACAAGAGTTTATAGCTACAAATGAATCTAAACCTCTTACTACTTCACTAGATAATAGTGATCTCTCTGTATTATATAAAAATGCTAATTGCGAGATAAAAAGTTTTGCCAATAATTATATTTTATGGTTAAAATTAAACAACAACAGGACTGCCGTAGGGCTTAGTGGAGTGGATCATAAATTTTTTCCTGATCTAATAAAATATCTAGAAAAATACATATCTGGAGATACCCTTGATTCACATCTTAATTACTCAAATGTTAACCGATTGCAATTCATTAGATATTGTGTCGATGATTTAAAAGCATATTGTTATGAATCCAAATTGGCCGAAATTCCTAATATACATAATGATCATTTGAATGAATGGTTTTGGGATAAAACTGCAACAGGCGACCTCATATCGAAATTAAGCATTAAAATGCAAGCTGATGATGATGATTCCAACAGAATTGCTTACGGGATAGCAAGATAAAATTGGCTTACTAAATTAACTTATGAATCAATAAAATGTGACGTTAAAAAATGTCTTCCAAAACTTTCAAAAAAGAATACGATGTTATTGTTTTGGGAGGAGGGGCTGCTGGGTTAATGGCAGCAATAACTGCCGCAAATAGAGGTAGGCATGTCTTAGTTTTAGAGAAATCTAATAAAATAGGTAAAAAGATCTTAATGTCCGGTGGGGGTAAGTGTAACTTCACCAATAGATATATAGAATCCTACAATTTCGTATCCCAAAACAACCACTTTATGAAATCAGCACTTAGTAAATATACAGCAGATGATTTTATTTCACTGGTAGAAAGCTATTCCATTAATTATGAAATACGGAAACATAATCAACTATTTTGCACTGAATCTTCAAAAGATATATTAAACATACTTTCATTTGAATGCCAAAGAACAAATGTTGAAATACAAACTCAAATAGATATAATCGATATCGAAAAAATCCTGACTCTTGATTCACATGTAAAATACAATATTAATTTACGTGATAATACAATCAGATTTGAACAAAACATTTCAACCTCTTGTAAGTCTTTAATTATCGCAACAGGAGGGCTTTCTATACCTACATTGGGAGGAAGTGGGTATGGTTATGAACTAGCAAAGTGTTTTTCGATGCCTATCACTTCAATTGATGCCGGGTTAGTTCCTCTAACATTTAATAATGATTTAAAAAATTTATGTAATAACCTCGCTGGAGTTTCAATTCCCGTGACTGTTAAATGTAACAATCAATTTTTCAATGAAAACCTACTATTTACTCATCGCGGCATGAGCGGCCCTGTCATATTACAAATTTCTAATTATTGGAACTCTGGTGCCAAAATCCAAATTAATTTAATACCTAATGAAGATATGTTTGATTTCTTAAAAAATGCTAAACATACTAATCCGGATTTTTTTCTCAGCTCTATACTCGGTAAGTTAATGCCGAAATCACTAGTATCTGAATTAGCGAAATTATGGAGAGATACTCCTGTTCATATTGCAATATCATCATTCGATGATGATCATTTACTAAATATTGCAAACAAAATAAATAATTGGGAAATCATTCCCTTTGGTACTGAAGGATATAAAAAGGCTGAAGTAACTAAAGGGGGAATTGATACAGATAATATAAGTTCAAAAACAATGGAATCAAAATACAATCCCGGTTTGTATTTTGTTGGAGAAGTACTTGATGTGACAGGTCAATTGGGAGGATTTAATTTCCAATGGGCATGGTCTTCAGGGTATGTAGCTGGTATGAATGCTTAATTCATTATATTGCATAGATACCAAAATTATCTGAATATTCATCCAAGTTAATTTAATAAATACGATAGATTGAGTATTATATTGGTGAACCGGGTGGGGATCGAACCCACGACACCCTGATTAAGAGTCAGGTGCTCTGCCAGCTGAGCTACCGGTCCACATCGTAACAGTATAGATTACAGCTATATTAGCAACAACCATACTATAATAACTCAAATTAATTAAAATAATATTTCGTTTCAACTCGTCGTTATTTAATTATCTGGAATTATTTATTAGTATAAGACTATGTGATCTATAATAATTGAATTACTATTTCATGATCACTTAACAGGAATAAATAATTTTAATGACCTGCAATAACGATACTGTCGATATAAATGACTTAAATTTAATAAATGCTATTAGTAATTCTATTCATCTCGATGTTGCCGATTTCAAATCGTATAACTTACATAAATGTGTGAAAATCGAATCAGCTGACTCGATCAATGATTTATCAGGCTTACAACATACGCCAAATTTGAAATATCTATCGATATCAATAGATGGTAATGTGAATTTAAGTCCAATCTCATTTCTAACAGAACTTTCTTCACTGATTATCAGAGGCAATGGAAAACAAGAATATGACTTTAAAGAATTATTACCTCTTAATAACCTAGTTCATTTAGATATAAGCAATATTCATATTGAAGAACTAACCTATATTTCATCCTTGTTGAATTTGACATCACTACGATTGAAAACATGCCATATAGATGAAATAGATTTTTTATCAGAATTGAATAGCTTGTTGAGTCTCAATATTAATGACAATCAAGTTACCCATTTGGATATTTTATCTAAATTAACAAATCTAGAAACATTGGATATAGAACGTAACAATATATTTAACATAGATGCCGTAGCGCCGTTACATTATTTGAAATGGTTAAATGCATCGGACAACGAAATTGAAGATATTAATTCTTTAAGCCAACTGAAACGTTTGGCATCTCTAAATTTATCAAATAATAAAGTTTCAAACATTGAACCTCTTTCTAAAACAACGTTACTTGCTTGGTTAGGAATCGCCTTTAATGACATACGCGACTTAAGTCCGCTTAATTCCTTAGCAAAACTGAAATATTTGGACATTGAGGGAGATTCATTTAACCAATTAAGTACGCGGACTCATCTGCCTAATCTAATAGCAAAAGGTATAGAAATATTTAGATGATCCACTATAGAGATTTTTGCATATGTCAATATTTTATTACCGAAAGTTTTAAAGATAGTTTTTTACTATTTGAATTTACTTTATATTCAATCCCTTTAGGTACAAATATAAAATCACCTTGATGAGAATGAATTAAAGTGTTATTACTACCGAATTCCCATGTTATATCTCCTTGTAAAACAAGGTGCCACTCGTCATATTTACTGTAAAAATCAGATGTATTTACAGAAGGGAATTTATCCCAAATCAAATCAGCTCGATTTAGTGAGTCTTCTAGTATCGTTATCGTAGCCGGTATTGAATTAGATTTTTTAACCGACCCTTGAAATTTACTATCTAACAAATTAATTGGAGTAGTGTTTTGATAAAAACATGGTTGGTGGTAACTTGAGTTCACTGAGCCCAAAGCTATAACTCCAATTTTCTTGTTTATAATTAGCCTAATGCATGACTCTGAACCCGTCATCAAGTGAATATCATGATAACCGGACTCTATATTTATAACATTACCCATTTTTGCGATACAGGGTTCATTATTATCGATTTCGATATTTAAGGAGCCTTCGAGAATTATCCACCATTCATCTAAATCATTTCGTGTAGAAAAATACAATGGATATTCAGCGGGTTCTTTTACGATTTCAATTATGTACCTATCATCCTCAAATACAAAAGCTTGCCAAATATCTTTAGTCTGATTTTTGTCTACTAATTCTCGAAAGTTTAAATAAAACGGTTCTCTATTTAATGATTCCATTATTGCAATATCGGTCTACCCACGACGGGATTCATCGGATCGTTAAAACCGAATCCTGTATGTTCTCCCAGTGGAACCAGTCTATCAATTTCTTTCAGGTCATCTAATTCCAATCGCCAGTCCAAAGCACCTAAATTATCATCATATTGTTGCATAGTCCTAGGTCCTATAATTGATGTTGAAACAATTGGGTTATCTATGACCCAATTGACTGCTAATTGGGAAATAGTTTTATTATATTTATTAGCAATATTTCGTAAAGATGAAGCTACTTTCATGCTATGCTCTCTCATTCCGGATTCAAGCATTCTTTGATCTCCCCTACCGGCTCTTGAATCAATTGGTATAGGTTTATCTATTCCGTATTTTCCAGTTAACATTCCTCTTGCTAAAGGACTATAAGCCATAACAGCCATTCCGAACTCATCACAGAAAGGTAATAATTCCACTTCAACATCACGATCTACGATATTGTATAAATCTTGAACAGCTGAAATACTAGCCATATTGTTTAATTGAGAAAACATAGTTGCACTACAAATTTCCCATGCTTTGTGGTTAGATATACCGATATATCTAATTTTACCCTGATTCACTAGGTAATCCATTGCACTAATTGATTCTTCTAAAGGTGTGTTGGGATCCCTTCGGTGAAGGAAATATAGATCGATATGGTCAGTTCCTAGCCTTTTTAGACTATTTTCCACTTCATTTATTATGTGATAACGAGTTAATCCTTTGTCATTTGGACCAGAACCCATTGAGGCGTTTACTTTAGTAACCAAAAATATATCGTTACGTTTTTCAATTATTGCTTTTCCTAGTATTTCTTCTGATAGGCCTTTGTTATAGCCATTTGCTGTATCGAAAATATTAATACCATCGTTAATAGCTCGGTGAGTTATATTAATGGCATCCTTTTCACTACAGGTACTACCAAACAACATTGTTCCTAGGCATAAGGGAGATACCTGTACACCTGTGGTTCCGAAATTTTGATAATTCATGAGATCTCCCATATATAGTTATTTAATTGAAATCGGCCAATTAAACCGACGACAGTGAATTATTTTTAGATGAATATATTTTACAATGTGTCTATAAAAATAATAATAACAACTTTTTACACTAGCAACAAAATTATCTTTAAAGTGAAACCAACAATTATCAAACAGAATATAAACAGCTTGATCGTTTGATTATAATGGAGTTCAATTATGTTTAGTAAATTAATAGTTTAGGAGTTACTGAAATGTCCGAACAATCAATATCATCGCCAATGACTGGAACTGTGGTAGAAATACTTGTTGCTGTTGGTGACAATGTTTCTAACGGGGATATGCTAATAGTAATTGAATCCATGAAAATGGAAAACGAGGTTTTTTCTGAAGTATCTGGGGCAATATTAGCCATACATGTCAATGAAGGCGATAATATCAGTGAAGATGATTCAATGATGACCATAGAAGTAAACTAACGTTATGAACGTTCGGCTATTTTTTCTTCAGTAGCTACTTCATGAAATTCTATAGAATAATTTTTTACCAGCTTTGATAATTCAGCATTGTCATCTCTAACTGACTGAGGAACATTTGGTAATCTATTTGCTTCTATAGTTTCTTGCATCCACTCCGCACAAACGCTAACCTCTGATGCGGGGGTACCAGTTCCACTGATATATACAGTAGCTTCACTTCTTCCGTTGTTGGTTTGATATGCTTTGCAAATATTAGTCAATAATTTAGCTGCTTTCCATGCGGTAGAGGCTGAACCATTCTCCAATATTGCTACCCTACGAATTAAAAACATAAATGATCCCTTAAATTATTTGTAACTCTTTGATTATATGCTATATAGGTTACCAGCTAACTAAAATTATAGAAACTGTTATATATTGAAATGTATAGCTGAATAACTCTGATATTTACTAATAATTCTACCAATAATAAAAAAACCCCGATTAATTAGTATAGGAATGCTATCATTTACCCCAATAAAAATATTGCATATCTAAGTAAATGAGGTATTACAAAATGTCTACGCTTTACGTAGTAGCTACACCAATAGGGAACTTATCTGATATTTCAAAACGCGCCTTAGATACATTGAATGCCGTGAAATTAATTGCGTCAGAAGACACTCGAATAATAGGTAAATTACTATCTCATTACAATATAAAGACACGAAAGATAAGTTTTAACAAAGATAACGCAGCAAATAGATTGCCTGAATTATTATCGATTCTAGAAGATTCCAACATAGCATTAACATGCGATGCTGGAACTCCAGGTATTAGTGATCCTGGATTTCAGCTAGTAGCTGCCGCACGTAACAATGGCCACAAAACACTAGTAATACCTGGTCCATCGGCAGTAATCAGTGCTATATCACTAAGCCCAATTCCTATAAATTCTTTTTTATTTGCTGGATTTGCTCCAAAAAAAACAAGCGATTTAGAGAAATTGTTATATAAAATCGATAATTTAGACACTTTTCTATTGCTTTTCGAAGCACCTCATAGATTCAACACTTTTTTATCTAAAATCAATAAATATTCCCCGAATAGACTTTTATTCATAACAAGGGAATTAACCAAAATTTACGAGGATTCATTTTTAGGCACAGCTAAAGAATCTATCGATTATTTTGTTAATCCCAAAGGTGAGTTTACTATAATAATTTCTCCGATGAAATTTACTATGACTCTAAATAAGGAGGATTCAATCAAATTGATCATGAAGTTACAATCTGATGGTTTAGGCATAAAAGAAATATCTAAGGAAATTGCGACAGTTACACAACTGTCAAATAGTGACGCCTATAAATTAATATTAGATACTTTATAAAAACCAACAAGCTAATTGAAAATAATATTACAATCTATAATATGCTAAAATTTAAATCAACAGTAAATAGGAAATTATGCCTGAAAAGCCCAAAAATATATTAGTTTGCACAGCTTGGCCATATGCCAACGGTTCGTTGCACTTAGGGCATATAGCAGGTTGTTATCTGCCTGCAGATATATTTGCTCGCTACAATAGATTGAAAGGTAATAACGTTGTTATGGTTTCCGGAAGTGATGCGCATGGTACGCCAGTAACCATAACCGCCGAATCTCAAGGAATTACACCAGAACAGGTTTCTGATCATTATCATAAGGAGTTTTTGTTTGACTGGCAAAGACTTGGGATAAACTATGACAATTTCACCTCAACTCATACCGAAAACCATGTGAAAGTGGTACAAGATATATTTTTAGATCTATATAATAAGAAGTTTATATACAAGAATATTATGTCTCAACCTTATTGTGAAGATCATCAACGCTACCTAGCTGATAGATATGTTGAAGGTATTTGTCCCCATTGTCGATTTGACAATGCTAGAGGAGATCAATGTGATAACTGCGGTAACACATTAGATCCTAAAGATTTGATAAACATACGTCATAAAGATTGTAATACTTCACCCGTTTTTCGAGACACAGAACACTTTTTCCTTAAATTAAGTTCATTTGAAGATGATTTATTGCAATGGGTTAATAAAAATAATCATTGGAAATCTAATGTTAAAAATTTTACTATCGGTTTTCTGGAAGGGGGGCTTATTGATAGAGCGATCACTAGAGATATCGATTGGGGAATCCCAATACCAATTAAAGGATATGAAAACAAACGAATATATGTTTGGTTTGAGGCTGTTATAGGATATCTTTCGGCTACAATAGAATGGGCACAAAAGAATAACTCCCCAGTAGAATGGAAAGAATTTTGGGAAAATGAATCCCAATCGTATTATTTTATGGGTAAAGACAATATACCATTCCATACAGTCATTTGGCCGGCAATATTAATGGGGAAAGAAAACCTTAATTTACCTTATGATGTTCCTGCCAATGAATACGTTAACATGGAATCGAAGAAAATTTCTACCCGTAATTGGGTCGTTAATGTTAAAGACTATTTGGAAAGATATGACCCTGATCCATTACGATTTGCGCTTACTTCTATCATGCCGGAAACAAGTGATTCTAATTTTTCATGGGAACAATATCTAAGATTAAATAATGATGAACTAGTAGCCACATTTGGAAATCTTGTACACAGAGTTATATCTATGACACATAGATATTTTAATGGCATAGTACAACCTCCTGTAAACCTAGACGAAAAAGATAAAGCACTTATCAAATTCGCGGAAAATACATTGGTAGAAGTAGGAAATCAAATATCTCTCTGCAAATTCCGAAAAGGATTATCACTTGCCTTGTCATTGGCGCAGGAAACTAACAAATATATTGATTCTAAAGCACCATGGAAATCCTATCAAACAGATCCAACAATCACGGGTACTAGTCTTTATATATGTATAAATATAATCAACTGTCTGAAAATTATGTTTATTCCATACCTACCTTTTACTACAGAAAGACTCCACGCTGATTTACTATTGGAAGGCAATGTGACTGATAATGGTTGGACATGGAACCCAGAAGCAATAATTCCTGGACATAAATTGGCTGCTCCGCATCCTTTATTTTTAAAATTAGATGAGAGTATCATTGAAGAAGAAGTAAAACGATTAGGAATTAATTAAGGGTATGCATTGGTTGCCACATCGATTTTAGAACCCGTTATAGAGGGACTTGATTTAGTAGATTCACGCCTTAATGAATTTGCTAACAGTGCTGATTTACCTTATTTAGATGAGCTTTTAAATCACGCTTTCGCCTCTTCTGGTAAATTAGCACGCCCAGCATTAACCTTACTTACTTCTGGATTTAATCCTCATGGTAAGGCAAATGTTATTACCATGGCTACCGCAGTTGAGATGTTACATGTCGCGACATTAATTCATGATGACACAGTCGACGGTGCTAATACGAGAAGAGGAAAAATAACAGTCAGTGCTAAATATGGTCAAAATACCGCAGTTTTATTAGGGGATTTTATTTTTGCAGCTTCAGCAACTTATGTTTGTAATACGGAAAATATAACGGTAATAAAACGATTTTCCCAAACAATTATGGATCTTTCTCGAGGCCAGCTGCAGGAAACCGCAAACAGCTACAAACCCATCAACTCGATTAATGAATATTTGCAAAGAATTTATTTAAAAACAGGCTCATTATTTTCAACCGCAGGTGAATCAGGAGCAATATTAAGTGGTGCATCTGACTCGGTAATTCAATCCTTAAAAGAATACAGCGAAAATATCGGATTAGCTTTCCAAATAACTGATGATATTTTAGATCTGACTGCTAATGAATATGATATTGGGAAACCTGTAGGTGCTGATTTGCAAAATGGAATAATAACATTACCGACTATTTATGCCATGGAAGAAAAACAATGCAAAACAAACATCGCATTGTTTTTCACTAATCCGGATGATCATAATATACTCGAAAAAATCATAGAGGATATTCAAAAATCTGATTCCTTGAATCGAGCTTATAAATATGCTGCCAAGCTAGCAGAGAATGCGAAAAACAGACTGGTCGGATTGGAAAATAATAAACACAAAGAATCCTTAGAATTACTAGCAGATTTTATAATTGCACGGGATATTTAGATAAGCTGATATTTCGCATTAAACAAAGCTCGTTTTTATCGTATTGAACCGTGTCAATTCAGATTATAACCCCTAAAGTTACCTCTATTCTCATTAATAATTATAATTTCCCTCAAGTTCAAATTATATAAATAAGGATATATATAGGCAAATACAATAATATGATACAAGCAATATAATGAAACTTAACAATTGCCTCCGCTTTTGCATCTATTAAGAATATGCGGAATCAAAGTTTTTTTTCTGACCAACGTATAAAAGTAATAAATGTATATATTTAATGAGAATAGTAATGACACTGTTCTTGAAATAACTAGAAATCCCATCACTTCTACGCAATATAATTATAGGATTTCAATTGTTAATATCTACTCAATTACGAGTATAATCGAATTAAAATCTTCTACAAGATAGTGTCTATTAAACTAGAAATCAGATTATTCACGTAAACCAAGTCATACAATTAAAATTTGATGTAATTCAATAGATCCTGAATTAATATAAATAAATATGATTAACGGTTTCTTGAAGGAGATTGCAAAAATATAATTACTATGAATCCATTTTGGTTTATTGATCAAAAAAACATGGCCTATTTTCTCATTTAAGATTCATTTGATGAATCGAAATTCGTTTTAAATTCTAGTTTAATAATAGATAGAGGATTTATTGCACAATAAATTCATTTTCTGATATTCGCAAATTTTCTGAATACAAAAGGGATTAGCATAAATCCCATAATTGATAAATCATTTTTTATTCCTAATGAATTGCAGTACGAAACTTGGTTTTGGGAATCAGTAGATATTCCATTAGTATTCCCTGAGATATGATTATTAATGTCATCTAAATGAGATTCATTAATTTCAGATGTTTTTGAATTAATATTTTTTATTTCTTTATAATCATTGTCTTTAGCAAATTGTCTTTTAATAAAGTTCGTAAATTCTTGAAAAACACTCTGTTTGTTTTCAGGAAAAAGTTTAATTAACTCTGTTACTGTATTCAATGAATCATTGGTAAGAGTGGAATCTGTGATTATTTTAATACTAATAATATTATTAATAGGTATCGGTTCTTGAATACGCTCCGAGCTAGGTATAATGTGACTGATTACGTCGACATTATTATTAATGGATTCACTAATAATATGTAATTTATTGTTTGAGTTTATTACTTCATTAATAATAGCATCCGACTTGCTATCATTTTCAGTCATATTGATTTTTTCTTCGATAAGTAATTCTATTATAGGTTCATATGCAGAAATGTTTTGCGTATGTAAAACCCCATAAAAAATAGCTGTACCCAAAACCAGAAAACTAAAAATAATTCTAATCAAAAGTTATCATCACATTCGCCGCAATTTTCTGACCCGAGATCACATCTATTGGAGTCAATAATTTTTTAGATGTAAAAGAACCTGCTTTTAAAAATTCCCATTGAGCTCCAAGTGTTTCTTTGTTAGTTTCTCTGTAGATAGGAATAATCAGGCCGGATTTAGCCTGAAGTGATGTTTCTACTGATAATAGTTTGGTAGATTCTTGTGCTCCTTTTATTTGATCCTCGGTAAGCGTAGATTTAGAAACACCTACGGTGCATGTAGCAGATAAATTTAGTCCACCGGTTTCTGACTGAGTTCTAGTCAAATTTGCCAACACTCCATGATTATCATGCAATGGTAGCTCGGATATTGAATGTTCCTCGCATTGAAAATAGATATTTTCGGACGGTTTATTTTGCAAAATAAAGTTTATTTTCCATTTTTCTGAGTCTATAGCTATATTGTCGCCCATCAAAAAAGAAGTGATAAAATTCTTACCTGGATTTTTTAAAGAATTATCAAACTCAATTGAATTAATAATACTGTTATCCTCATTCAATATATCTATGACCCAATGACCGTGGATTTTTATACTACTCCCATCAAAATCTTTAGAAGAATCAGGAAAGCTAGAACAACTCATTAATAATATAATTAGTAATATGTAATAATTTAACATGGAAATTTTAAACATATTTAAAACCTCAATACTTTATTGGTAATTTCTCAATAATAATATGTTTCAATTTGGAAAAACAGCGTTAATACACCTGAAATTGAAGTATTTATAGAAGATTAATAAAAAGACGTAGTAATTCTCTAGAAAACATACTGAATCACATATATTTAATAATTAAAACGATTTGATGCATTATAATTTGTTAAATTAATGGGCTTAACTAATCTCATAAATAAATATGATGGTGTTTATGGTTACTGAAGTAAAGGAAAATAATGTCGGTCAAATAGTCGAGAATAATGGGTGTTATACCAATTTTGGTATGGCGAATCATACTACTAATCTATACTTTTTGATGTAAGTTTTTTAGCCAATATTAATAGGAAGAGGCATATTCAGCCAATCTTCACTAGTCGTATCGGTTAAATTAGTGTTTATAAGAATTAATTCTGCTTTATATCCTTTACGAATGTATCCAATATTATTTTGACCGCATATTTCGGCATTAATTGAAGTGATCATTTGCAATGATTGTAATAAATCAACTGATTCTGATTTATTAATAATTTCACCTGATAATGTTTTTCTTGATTGCAATGCATATAAAGCAATATAAGGATTTGGGTTCGATACTGGAGCATCTGAAGATATACCTACTTTTATTTTTTTATCAATCAAACTTCCGATTTTATACAATTGATTAATCGAATCATTATCTTTTTGAATATTTCTTGAATACACATCACCTTTTTCATATATAAATGTCGGATGTGTTGAGATATTTATTCCCGAATTAGCAATATCTATTATTGAACTTTCATCTAATTCCGAAGCATGTTCTATTCTGTCGCCAAGTAAAAAATCTTTTTGTAATATTCTAATGGCAAGTTTTATGCATTCTAATTCCACAGCATGAATCGCGACTGGATAGCCTATGCTATGGCAGTAATTAACCATTTGAGCTAAATCAAATGTTGATGGTTGCAACATACCGGAAGATAATGATGTCATGATTTTTACATTTGAAATTATTATATTATTTTCGATTTGCCCATAAATCATACCGTTCTCATGGAACTCATGTATAAAATCAAAACCAGGCATGAATACTACACGTTGTCTTAGTATTCCTTTTTCAGCATATCTAGAAAAAGATTCGTATTTTTCAATATCATTATTGAAAGATGCATCACATATGGTTTTGACACCCATTTTCTCAAGTTCAATCGAAGATAATTTTATAGAATCATCGTAATTGTTCTTCAATGAGATAGGTATTAACTTATTAATGAAATTCTCACCTTCTAATATTATTCCTGACAAATTACCTGACTTTAAATTTCTATCAAATGTTGTACCCGTCGGTTCCATGGTTAATTCTGATATATTTAATAATTCCATGGCCTTTGAATTTAATAATGAGCCATGCATTGAAGCAAATTGAATTTTTACAGGCCTGTCTGGAGATAAATTATCTATATCATACCGATCAAGATTAAAATCTTTATTGGTAAAGTAAGGAATCCCATTAATAATAATCCAATAATCAGGTTCGTTTGCGATAATCTTTTCAATTTGTGAAATCAAATCAATTTTTTTATGCCATGATTCTACCTTGATCTTATTGGAAGTAAGAGAATTCGAATAGGCTCTCAAATGCATATGTGAATCAATGAAGGCAGGGCATAGTAATTTGGATTCGCAATCAAAAATATCACTATAGTTATAAAAGTCAATTTCTTCAGAGGGTGCCACTTGAATTATTATGCCATTTGAGATAGCGACACTATAATTTTCTTTTATATTTACACCGTCAAATAATGTTGCATTATAATAAAGTTTCAATAGTTTTGGTTATTTCTGATAAAAATTCTAGCTATAATTATTGGATTACAGATCTTGAAGATGCTTGGATATTCCTGACTACAATTTTACTTCGATCCATCATTTCTGGTATTTTCGGTCCTATTTCATTTTTCCAAATATCACTACCATAAACTGATTCATATAGTCTTGTTTTTTCGTCTTCATTTTCAAAACGTCGTATCCAAACATACAAGTCATCTTGTTCTTGTCCTACAAAACTACCTAATATTACCATTCCTTTCGAAACTTGAAATGGGATTATTATATTTTCCATAAATTTTACCCAGTTATCTCTTTGTCCTGGCATAGTTGTATATTCTCTTAGTTCAAAAAACATATGAATCTCCTTGTAAAATGGTTATCATGACCTACCAATAAAAAAAACTAAAACACTAACAATTATATACAAAGATATCAAAAATATTGCTTCAAAAGTCACATTTTTCGACAATAATGTTCTGGTCTTTCCAATTATTGGTAATAAAACCACAGTTGTCATCAATACAGCAGCTAAGGCCGTCAAAATATGCACGGGTGAAACGATAGCCCATAAAGGGCCAGATGTGTACGCTAGATCATCAATAAAAAGTACAAATCCCATATTAAATAGATTACTGCCAAGTAAATTAGTAATAGCGAGTTCAGGCGCCATTATTCTTATAGCGGCAATAGAAGCAGCTAGTTCAGGTAAAGATGTTGTTAAAGCCAAAAACTGGTTCCCTACAAAGCTTTGTTCCCATCCCATAGAATGTGCCAATTTATCACCAGTTTGCGCTAACCAAATAGACGCGACAACCACTACTAATGCCGACAAGGTATAAACTATTATTGCTTTTCGGAAGTTATTGTCTGAATAATCTGCATCAGATTCATTGGATTCACTACTCTGTTCCTCTCTATATATATAGTACAACGCTGCTACAAAGATAAGGATCAATACTATTGAAACAGGACTTACAATAAAGCCGTCAAAAAAATTCATTTGCGTATGAATAAATACGCCTGCTGCAGCTAATGAAATCATAACAATTGATAAGACCCCTACAGTGGCTGGAGTAGGCCCTACTGCTCGCAATATAGATCCCTTTTTCCATAAAAGGTCGATTATTCCAATTATAAGTAGGTTGAAGACATTACTTCCGAATGCATCACCCGCGGCTAAATCAGCCCCACCTGTTCCACCAATAAGGGTAACAGAGGTAACTCCTGTGCCCAATTCTGGAAGTGATGTAGCGGTAGCTAACAAGACTACTCCAACAAAAGATCTTCCTAGTCCAGTCTTGAATGCAATAATGTCCGCATTTTTTGTAAGTAGCGTAGCCGCTATTAAAATAACAGTGGCAGTTAATGTCAACTGTATCCATAAAAAAGGTAAAGATGTGACTCCCAAGTAGTACTCCTAATAAAAAGTTACAGGCATTATTTTTTGTTAGACATAAGTAAATCAGTTCGATTACGCCATTTTTTTAAAAAACGACCATAATTTTTCTTACTCAATGTATCTCTTTCTTTTTCAGGTAATGATGTCCATCCTCTATGTTCATGGAGTAACATGGGTAGGTCATTGTCGGCATAGATTTTAAATCCTTTGGACTTAAATTGAAAGCTATAATCAATATCTAAATTACGATAGTACCTGAAAGATTCCCGCATTAAGCCAACAGTGCAAAGGTCATTGGTTCGAAAAGCAAAACAATAACCTTGCATAGCATCCATTTCTCCTGACTCACCATCACCTTCATGGAAATGTAATAGGTCTTGACTTTTTAATCCCGCATACCCTACTACACCGTATTTAGCATTCCTTAAATAAAATTCCACTTGATCCAAAAATTGTCCGACTATTTCAACGCTAGGGTCAAGAAAAACAAAAGTTTTTCCAATTGAAACTTTAATCAAAATATTTTTTGCGACAGCATCCCCTAATCTGTGATCTGCATGTATTACTTTAAGATTGGGAATATTTAATTTTAATTCTTCCAATGTCAGCGCTTCTTTATCATCACATCCATTTTCAATTACTAATATTTCAGTTTTTAATGAATCAGAGTATTTATAGATACTGTTAATACAACGTATCGCATCATCCGAAAATCCATTAACAACTATACCAATAGAATACTTAAGTTTAGAATCAGATATATTGGAATAAATAACGTCAGTGGATGTTGAAACAGTAGGCCATTTATCATTACGTAGTTCTGATGTACTTTTATACCGAATAGACGAACTTTCGACGTCATCATTTATAACAAATCCTGATCGCAGAATCTTAGATCTAAGTGCATCGGCTTCAATAAAATTATTATTTGCTCTATGAATGGATCTGATTTGCAAGTCATTTAAAACATCATCAGGCACATCATACATATCATCAGATAATCCGAAATTGAACCCCAATATAAGATCTATCTTATGCATGATTGTAAATTTATCGCATTGATTACCATTGGATTCAATCATTCGCCATACTATATCTAACGCACACGGTAAATCTAAATCATTGCAGACTGCATCCATAAATTTACTGGTCCAAAATTTTATGTAGGATTCGTCGGTTTTCAAATTAACATTCGATCGTTTATATTCGAAATATTTTCTTTTTAATTTATTCATGGCAATTTCGGAGGCTTTTAAAGAGGCAAACGTAAAATTTATACGTGTTCTATATCGTGCAGTCATACATAAGTATCGAAAAGCAAGAGGATCTATATTTCGATCTTCCAATTCTGATAATATAAAAGCATTGCCTGAAGATTTAGCCATCTTCACTCCATCTGCAAGTAAGTGTTGTCCATGCACCCAGTAAGTAACTACTTGATGTCCAATAAACCCTTCTGTTTGTGCTATTTCTCCTTCATGATGGGGGAATATATTGTCTACTCCTCCAGTATGAATATCTATTTGTTCGCCTAGATATTTAAGTGACATTGCAGAGCATTCAATATGCCATCCGGGAAATCCTTCACTCCATGGACTATTCCATTTAAGAGTCCTTCCGTCTTCAGCTTTTTTCCAAAGTGTGAAATCACGAACATTCCTTTTCAAAGGATCAACATCAATTCTTATTGACTCTAGTAATGCTTCCTGATTAATATTACCCGATAATTGACCGTATTTTTGAAAAGAATTAACATCATAATAAACATTCCCATTTACTTCATACGCCATACCTTTTACTATCAAAGATTTGATGATATTTACCATATCTGTAACATGATCTGTAGCTTTTGGAAATTCATCTGCGGGTAATATGTTGAGTTTGTTTTCGTCTATCAAAAATCGGTTAGTATAAAATGCGGCAATGTCTTTTGGGGTTTTTCCTTCTGCTAGAGCAGCAGCCACAACTTTGTCTTCCCCTTGTTCCAAAATTTCTTGTCGCATATGGCCAACGTCAGTAATATTTTTAATGTGAACTACGTCATTCCCAAGTTGGATTAAAACTCTTTTTATCCAATCAGCCATTAAATAGGAACGTAAGTTGCCTATGTGAGCGTCTCTATATACTGTTGGGCCACAGGTATAGATCTTATACAAGCCATCTGTTTTTGAGATAACTGGCTGTATATTTCTATTAAGAGTGTTAAATAACTGTAACACTCGATTCTCCATTTTAACTAATTTTAATATTTCTAATTCAATTGAAGCACTTTAAGCATATTAGTTGAACCGGGTACCCCTATGGGAGTACCTGCAACTAATATGACTGTTGTGACAATTCTATCATTTAACACATTTCTGGCTTGGAATTCACCCATTTCAAAAAAATGATCTATATTTTCCAAATCTTCAGTGATCAAGGGGAATACCCCCCAACTTAATGTTAATTTTCTTTCTATGGCTTCACTTCTTGTAAGAGCTAATATTTTAGCTCGTGGTCTATATCTGGATACTCTACCAGCTGATTTACCAGACTCAGTAAATGCGACGATTAAATCTGATTGCAATTTATTAGCTATTTGGCAAGCTGCAAAACTAATTGAATCATCTATCTTTTGTTCAATGTTTAAATACCGTTCATTCATCATGTTTTCATAAGGCAATGCTGTTTCTGCTATCTTGGCTGTTTCTGCCATAATAGTAACTGCTTCAAATGGATACGCACCAACCGAAGTTTCTGCTGATAACATTATTGCATCAGTTCCATCAAAAACGGCGTTAGCTACATCCGTAACTTCTGCACGAGTGGGTGAAGATGATGTGATCATCGACTCAAGCATTTGGGTGGCAGTAATTACTGGTTTTCCTGCTGCGTTACTTCGTTTTATAAGATCTTTTTGGATGATTGGCACTTGTGAAAGAGAAACTTCGACACCCATATCTCCACGAGCAACCATCAATCCATCACTCACTTCAATTACCTCATCTAGGTTATCAATAGCTTCAGCTTTCTCGATTTTAGAAATTATAAATGGTTGCTTCATACCATATTCTCTCAATATAGAACGTGCGATCCAAATTTCTTCTCTCCTAGTGATATTCGATAAAGCTACAAAGTCTGCTTGATATTCAGCAGCGAAACGAAGACATTCTTTAGCTACCGAATCTGGAAATTTTTGGGACATTGTACGTCCCGGCATTACTACGCCTCGTTTTTCAGTCAATGTAGTGCCTCTCAACACTTTACAAATAACATCAGAATTATTAATGTCTGTGACAATCAATTCGATATTACCATCGTCAATTAAAACATTAGTACCGATAACTGCATCAACGTGTATTCCTGGAGGCGTAACTGTGACTCTTTCGGCTGAACCTTTGATTTTCTCACTAGTCAATCTGATTACTTTACCATATTCAATAGTAGCAATTTCTTGTTGTAACGGTCCTGTTCTGTATTTTGCACCCGGTACATCCACCATCACTCCCACTGGGCGTTTAAGCCTTTTGGCAACGGACCTGACACGCTGTATAACTTGAGTATGTGTATTAATATCTCCATGAGACATGTTTAATCTAGCTATACTAAGACCAGCATTAATCAGCTTTTCAATAGTTTCTTCTGAATCTGATGCGGGACCTAACGTGCAAACAATTTTAGTTTTTGGTATTGAATGTAAATAATGGGAAATCATTAATGACATCTTTCCATATTTTAATAGTTTGCACAACACTATAAGTCATAATCAAATGACATGCGTAATTAATTAAAAGTTTATATAAATGACACATTGCTATAAGATTAACGTAAATACTGATAAAATTTATAGGAATAGATTTATATGCCGGATATATTCCCTCTTTTTCAATTACAAAAAAGTGATTCGATTATTGATGATATAAATACGCAAATAAATTCCTTGGAATCGGAAATTGCAAATATTTCAGAAATCAAAAAAGCTGAAGATCTTTTAGATCAAGTTTCCCGGAAATTCGAATATATCTCAAAAAATAAGCGTGAAAGAGAACGAGAATTAGATTCAATGGAGTCCAATTTAAAGGATTCTAAAGACAAAATGTACGGAGGCACAATCAACACTTCTAAAGTGCATACTGCCCTTGAAGAAGAAATTACACTTCTCGCGTCAAATATTTCCAATCAAGAAGAAAAATTACTGGAAATCATGTATGAACATGAAAAATATCAGCAAGGTATAGCTACATTCACTAAAAAAATCGCTTCTTTAAAAGGTGCGAAAAGTATTTACAACGATAAACTCCATAAATCGCTATTAAAATTGACAACAGATTTATACACTGAAACTCCGAAACGGGATAATGCACGATCAATGTGTGAAGCTAACTTGTTATCAATATATGATCGCATATATGCTTCTAATGGAGGCATTGCTGTTGCTGAGATTCATGCAGGTAGATGCTCAGCATGCAAAATATCAATACCAAAACAACGGTTGTCTAGCATCAAAACATCAGATATGCCAATCTTCTGTGACTCATGCCCAGTTATGCTACTTTCACTAGTTTAAAGAGAATATCTTATGCGATCTTTGGGTTATTGTAAAAAAAGTATATATAACAAAATTGAACAATGGACTGATGATGGTTTCCGTAAAGAATATAGTGATTATTGCGAATACAATTCCCATAATATTCAAGGCATATTTATGGAAGACACAGATGAAACTATTCAAAAGATAGCACTGTTAAATACATTGAAATCAGGGAATCAAGGTTATTTAGTAGTTGTACCAAATGCTACTCATATATCTAATGATATAGAAGAATTAGTTACATTTGTTTTGGAAATTGAAAAATGTAATTCAACTATAATTTGTATGGACTATGAATTTCCTGACATTCTTCAAAATGCGGTAGAAAACATTCCCTCATTAGGTATATCGCATATAAAAAGCAAAAATATAAGATATGGAATGCAACCAAGAGCAATATCAGGTAAATCTCTTGGCAAATCCGCATATGGATATATAGCAGATACTAAGGGGATATTCCAAATTGATGATAAAGAAAGTATCGTAGTTACAAAAATTTATAATATGTATGTGAATGACGATTTAGGACTCCGTAAAATTTCTCAGATTTTAAATACCGAAGGATTGGTTACTCGAAACAATAACCCATGGAACATAATTGGAATCAGGGACATATTAAAAAATTCCGTATACATAGGTACATACAATAGGTTTGGACTAAGATTACCTAAAAACCATACTCCTATCGTTTCGGCTGAGATATTCCGGCAAGCTCAGGATAAATCTCGTGTACGCCGAAAATTTCAAGCGTTTCCTAATACTGAACCTTATTTACTTTCAGGATTGTGCATTTGTGGATACTGTGGAAAAAACATGATGGGAGTCCAAAGAAAACGAATTTGGAAAGCTGAAAATGGAATTCGAAAAAAATCAACATATCGTTATTATCAATGCCAATCTCGAGGTAATCAAGGTAAATGTAATTTCCCCACATGGTCAACTGAAAAATTGGAATTCAAAATCCTAAAACAACTAGAAATCTATGCATCAAAAAATATATTGCAAGAAAGTATGTTAGGTCATAAAGGTGAACAAAAACTCAAATTAGCTACACAATCCAGATTTAACAATGTAGCTAAAATGGAAAAGCGATTTATTGCATTCGTAAAAAAAACAGCACGAGGAGAATCTGTGCTAGCAAGACTGAATTTGTATTTGCAGGCACTATATACTTCGAGAGAACAAGCATTTATCAGTATTGCTCCAGATGACGTAACCGCATTCATTGAAAATTGGAATACAGCTGACTTTATTTCGAGGCAATCTTTTTTAAATGAGTACATAATAAATATAACGGTTAATTTAAGATCCGTAAAAATTCATATTTAACAGTAATTAACCTGTTTCTTCGTTAAAAGTGATAATATATTAATGAGATTCAGGCAGACGGACGGCCGCTGGGTATAATAAATACTTAGAGGAAAGTCCGAGCTCCTCTCGGAAAGAATGCCCGTTAACGGCGGGGCGGGGTGACCCGACGGAAAGTGCCACAGAAATATACCGCTACAGCAATGTAGTAAGGGTGAAAAGGTAGGGTAAGAGCCTACCGCAATAATGGCAACATTGTTGGTCAAGGTAAACCCCATTCGGAGCAAGGCCTAATAGAGGTTATAGGTTTCCGAGCTTGACCTGGGTTGGCTGCTTGATTTCTGCGGCAACGCAGAAACTAGATGGATGGTCGTCACCTAAATAACAATAACGTTATATAGGTACAGAACTCGGCTTACAGTTTGCCTGAAGCTCTTTTATCTACCGTAATTCACCAAACAATTCTTGTGGAATTTTATTGGTACTTTTCATCCAAACTAGCATATCGTAGATAGTTTTAGAGATATCTGTTTTATTAATTTTTAGTCGCTCAACAGTATCAGTATCATCAAAATATGGATTTAGTTTCATTATAGAAAAGGTTGATTTCGAAACAAATGTTTTTATTGGTAATACGGTTTGCAAATAAGACAAAACAACAACAACAATATTTAAAAATAACCTAGGCATAACATAGCATTTAATATTTCGATAAGTTAATTTGTTGATCAGATCTACAAGATCCGTTAATTGAATGTTACTGCTTAGCAGATATCTCTTTGGCCCATTACCAGATTTCATTAATTTGCTATGTAATTGAGCTAGATCTCGAACATCGACAATAGGCACGGTTGCTTCAATTACCGGATTTAAATTACCCATTAAAATTTGCATGATAATTTTTGTGCATACACCCCAATGAGGATCATTAGGTCCCATTACCAATGTTGGATTCGTTATAACAATAGGAAACCCTAGTAATTGCAATTCACGGGCTTTTTTTTCCTGATAGGTTTTTGAATCTTGATATGGTCCGATATTATTCTGAGTAGGAAGAGAATGATTATTAACCACACCATTATGGCAGTTAGGTAAAATTGCAGCCCCTGAAGAAACATGAATTATAGGATCTAAAGATGCCTTTATAGATTCATTCAATATATTATCAAATCCTTGTCGATTTGTTTTTAATGAAATGTTTTTATTATTACTGGATATATCAACTACAGATGCCGCATGAAGTATTGAGTCCACAGATTTCATTGCTGCCTTAAGTTTATCTAGATCATTAATATCGCCTTCGATTATTTCAATTTGGTTGATATTAATTCCCAAAGGAGTTAATGCTCTATATACATTTTCTCTTGATCGCACTAACATACGTATTTCGTGCCCATCTTTCATAAGACTAGCTACTGAATGGCTACCAACGTATCCTGTTCCTCCAGTCACAAATATTTTCATTTATATGCCTTGGTTACATTAAATTACCATTAAATAAGAAATCCATTTTACCAAAAAACGATTTGGAATAGATTTTAGTTGCATCAAGAAGATCGATTAGATGCAGATCGATACTCTGCATGTTTAAAAATATATTGGAAGACTTTCTCAGAGTATATGTAAAAACAAAATTGTTGGTTAAATATAAAATTATGAACATTGATCCCCCTCCCCCTCATATTTTAAGATTATGTTTTAATCTCAATGGAAACTTCTATAAAATATACTTAATTTACAAATAGAAATTTCGAAGAGTTTGGGCTTGACGCATTTCATGCTGTTTTATATATGATCTAAATCCGAATATAGATGAATTTAAGTCGACTGACTACAAATACGATTCATTTTAATTTATGTCAAACGGAAACATCATCGAGATTGAGAATTGTTTTCCCTGGAGTTGTATTTTCAATAATCAATTTGAAGTTTAATAATTACTATAAAATTCAAATTCAATTATTCAACATAATCTTTTACTTAACTGAAGCTACGTGACGCTTTTCTGCGGAATAATCATAAGGCAGACTTTGACGTGCAAAACTTTCGGATTTTGGGTTCGAAATAAAGTGTAATGCAAATACGATAGCAATTACTAGAACAACAACTAGATTCAAAAAGAAATCAGGATTCATTTATGTGACCTCCACAGTCAACTGAAATTTATGTATCGTTCAAATATACTATTGCTATTTATAATAATCAATAGGATTATCCATTATTTTTTATAATACTATATATCAAAAATATATATAGATATTGCTGAATACTATTCGGAAGGACAATAGTGTTGTGGTTTTAATTACTAATTAAATGGTGATAATTTGAATACTATTGCCGTATTAGAAATGAATGCCTTTTTCGTATTTTGTAAAATATGCGATGGTCTGCTTATTGGCAATAATAGGATTTTGAAATCCTCTAAAAACTAAATATTCAAGCATTTGAATCTGAGTTCGTAATGATATTTTATTAAAAATTGAATGGTATTCGTTCAAATTCAATAGCAAGCTTCCCAGTGAGGTATCTTGAGCCAAATAATATCAACAGAAAAACAATATACCAAACAGGTTACCGGTTATAAAAACATGCCTATCTCATACATTAATTCATAGGTATCATGTGCATTTTTTTAAAAATGACGGGGAATTAAAAACTCAAAAAGTATGAAGTTAATAAATCCGATATTATCTGTGTTTTCTTCCATTTGAATCAGTAATAACAAAAAAAACAAAAAATAAAGCAAATAAAACAATCCCTAATGCGCTCTCCAGTAAACTTTGCGCTATCAATGTATGACCTCCAAATCATGAATTATTATTCGTTGTTTAAACAATACTCTGAGATATATTAATTCGCAATACTTTTTTTTATATGATTGCTACTATCCAATAATTTTTAGATATGCATACTTTATAGTTATCATTTGTGATCGATTTAAATCTATTTCTATTAAGTATGTTGAAGTAACATGAATTCTCATATAAATATAAGCTAAAAACTATATACAATATTTTCAAATAATGTAGAATTTTAGCGATGTAGCCAAAGGAGTGTAGCTCAGTTGGTAGAGCGATGGTCTCCAAAACCATAGGTCGTGGGTTCGATCCCTGCCACTCCTGCCAAAAATGCGAGACAAAATGCGAGACTCTTTATAAAAACCATGTTTTTTATAGCTAAATTCTAGATTACGCGTTGGTCTTCAAAACTTCGAAAGCTGCAGTTCGATTAATGACAAAGTCGATTGCTGTACAATATGCCCACGATGGTATCAGGGCGAATTCAGTACACCCTGGCATATTGCCTCCGATGACTACGTCTGAACGCACTGCTGACCCCGAATTCCGCAGAAAAATACTGTTAGATGTACCGATATATGGGAAGGGAAGGCCTACTAGAAGAAGTTGCTAATGCCGTACTTTTTTAGCATCTGATGAATCATCCTACATTACAGGCATTGAGCTACCTGTAGATGGAGAATGGACAGCACAATAGAATATATTTCGACTGCCTTATGTGCGCATCATAAAAACGGACTGATTATCTAGAATGTGATTCACCTTATTTTTGCTTATATTAACCCTATTTGCAGGATATTATCCATAATAACAACTTTAAAATTATAGTTAAATATATTGTGAAGGATTTTACTTTCAGAGATAAGTTTAATCAGTTCCATTAAATCAATCTTACGAATATAATATACTTGAATTAACGATATTACTTTATAGGATCATTATATGACGACCATAAAAACGATTTTTTTCCCGCATATTATTTTCACATTAGCGTGTATAACAATACTGCTCTTCCAAGGTTGTGGCGGATCTGAAGAAGAACCGGAACTTTTGAGTGCTTCTGAACAAGAACGAGCAGCACTTTTCAATAACGTTCCCGACACAAACGACTCACCCACCACAAATAATAAAAAACCCACTGAAACGTCAGATTCTTTGATTCTAGCAGACGATAAAGATGCTGCTCGCCTTCTTTGGGTTTACATAACCCAATGTGTGTCCATAGATATCACCGATATAAAAGTAAATACCGCTTTAGCTGATGAGTGGATAGCAATGCCGACCGATACGTCTCCTCAACAATTTGGAGCATGGAGAATAAACAAATCCGGATTAATAACGCCACATAACTCTCATGCAAAGGAATGGAACCTTTTCGTGGAATCTCAATGCGATAGTCAAATTATGCAACCATCAGCAACTGACGTTTTAAATGACTCAGATGCAATATCGGTGCTATGGACTCAATTAGCCAAATGCAACCCTGAATTGACAATAAATTATCTGACATCGAAAAAAGATAAAAAAACCGGATCCTGGGTCGTTGTCACTTCACCAAACTCAAACGATGACTATGGAGTTTGGAATGTTGACCGCGATGCAAGCATAACTCCTCTTAATTCTAGAGCCGACCAGGTTTGGAAAGAACTTAAAGTGTTATTGCCGGCTGATACTGATACTGATACTGATACTGATACTGACTCGGCGAACAGTACGGTTAATCATGTTACGACGTCTAAATGTAGCCCAGTTATAAGAACGATAATAGAAGCCAAAAATCGAACCTGGTCTCATTTATCTTCTTGTTATCCAAATATAAAAGTAGGAAACGCAATATGGGATCCAGGTGAACATATATGGTTAGTTGTCACTGAAGAACGAACAGGAACCGAACTTTTTAATGCAAAGCCATCTTTATGGAAGGTGTTTAGAGATGGCTCTATAGTACCTGGCAATAGTAGTGCCATTTTGACAGGGGAGGTTATTACTAACAAGTCATGTTGAAAAATATTATATATTTCAAATATTATTACCGTTTTATTTCAATATGGTAGTTGTAATCACATTATTTGAGGGTTAATAAGGAGAAAGATATGAAAGGTTCAGACCTAGTTGCGAAAATCTTAAAATCAGAAGGTGTTGATTTTATGGGTGTAATTCCTTTCAACAGGCTTGAGGAGTCAGGCGCAAAAGCAGGAATTCGACCATTAATTTTCAGGCAAGAAAGAGTTGGAGTGAACTTAGCTGACGGTTATAGCCGCATCACAAACGGAAAGAAAACTGGGGTTTTTGCTATGCAGGCTGGCCCTGGGGCAGAAAATGCATTCGCTGGAGTTGCCACTGCATATGCGGATTCTGTTCCAATATTATTATTACCGGCTTCAAACCCACTTAACAGACATGGCCTACATCCAACATTCATACCAAGCGAGACATATTCGTCGGTTACCAAATGGGCATCCAAAATTCATGTAGCTGACAGTATACCTGATATGTTCAGAAGAGGATTTGGGCAATTAAGGAACGGCAAACAAGGACCAGTTTTGATCGAATTACCAGCAGATTTGTTAACACAAGAAATCTCCGACAGTCTAATTACTGATTATCAATCACCATCTGTGCATAAATCGTCTGGAGATCCTCAAGATATCAAACAATCAGCAAAGTTAATATTGTCTGCTAAGCGACCTATCATCCAATCCGGACAAGGAGTTTTGTATGCGGAAGCATACGATGAACTTCAAGAATTAGCGGAACTCACGGGTATACCTGTGATGACTACTATGGCAGGAAAAAGCTCCTTCAACGAAACACACCCACTGTCATTAGGTACTAGAAGTAGTACAACTACAGACATGGTAGTTCATTTTTTAAAAAATTCTGATTTGGTTTTAGGAATTGGATGTAGTTTTACCCGAATTCATTTTGGTATGAATCAATTCGACTCTAAAACATTAATTCATATCACGAACTCTCCGGATGACTTAAATAAAGATTACAGTCCCGATCACGCCGTTATAGGAGATGCTAAACTTATTATGCGGCAATTAATAGATGAAATAAAAATACAAATTAAAGAATCCGTATCCTTTATGAAATTTGATTTTACTAAGGAAATCCGTTCAGTCAAAGAATCATGGTTTAAAGAATGGAATCCTCGACTTACTTCCAATGAAACTCCAATAAGTCCGTATCGAGTAATACACGAACTAATGCAAAACACTGATCCTAAACAAACAATTGTTACTCATGATTCAGGAAGCCCTAGGGACCAGATTATACCTTTCTATAATGCAATAAATCCCAATGGATTTATTGCATGGGGTAAATCAACTCAATTAGGATACAGCCTTGGATTGGCAATGGGTGCGCAAATGGCACAACCTCAAAAAGTATCAGTAAACATTATTGGAGACTACGGATTTGGAATGGTAGGCCTTGATATCGAAACAGCCGTAAGAGAAAACATACCGATTTTCACTATCATATTGAACAATTCTGCTATGGGGATATATCGTCCCGACAATTTTCCGACCGCAAATGATTTGTATGGCACTAAATACACAACTGGCAACTATTCTATGATTGCAGAAGCTATGGGCAGTTATAATGAAAAAATATCATCTCCTGAAAATCTAGCATCTGCTATACAAAGATGTGTAAAAATTGTAAAAAGTGGAAAACCCGCCGTTCTAGAAGTTATGACTAAAGAAGAGCCTGAAATGCCTCATAGAACATTTTAATATGCGCTGCCCTAAAGTTTTAACAATCAATATTGCTAATTATCAAAATACGGTTTATGAATGGGCTGGAGAAGGTCCCACTGTACTATTCTGCCATGCAACTGGATTCCACGGACGTATTTGGGATCAAGTGATCTCCAAACTACCCTATTTCCATTGCATTGCGATTGATTTACGTGGGCACGGACTAAGTTCCAAAACCCCCCCTCCCTATCCGTGGGATTCTTTTGTCCCCGACATAAAATGCATAATAGAGACACTAGGATTAACCAACATAATCGGAGTTGGCCATTCAATGGGTGGGCATATAATAACGTCACTCGCAACTAATATCGAGGAAAATATTAAAGGACTTGTATTATGTGACCCTAGTTTATTCCAAGAAGAAAGATACAAATCTATACAATCATACAAAAACAATCCGGAAGATCATCCAGTTTCAAAACGTAGAAATGAATGGTCCGAACCAATGGAAATGTATGAAAGATTAAAAAAGCATCCGAATTTCGTTGGATGGGAAGATGAAGTTTTAAAGGATTATTGTAAATATGGACTCACTATCAATCCTGACACAGGTAAATTCAACTTGTCATGCCCACCAATAATAGAAGCGTCTATGTATGATTCATACATTAACCCATCTGTACTAGATAGAATAAGCAAATATGAGAAACCTGTTCATGTATTGCTCGCAAAAGAAAAACCTTTCACCAATGAAGTCCATAAAATTAAAAGTGCCGATTTTGGCCCCTCAATAACAAGACCCGACATTATAAACTTATTCCCTAATTGCTATGGGCAACGATATTCAGAAAACTCTCATTTTATTTCCATGGAAAACACTCAACTAGTTGCAGACGCAATATCTAATATGGTCGAAACGATTTAAAAATCAAGTTAACGAATTGATTTGATCTTCAACGTTACCTAACTGTTTATATTCTTCTCTATTAAGATGGAAACAGCGTTGCAAGTACAAATCAGCAATTTTTCCAGATTTATCATCTGGTTTTCTGGCCCATCCCAACAATTCTGTTATTTTAAAGGAATCAGGAAAGTGGTTACATAATGAATTCAAATCACGTTCCGCTTCTTCCATGATTTCAATTTCAGAACGTTCAATGGTAAACCTGAGTTTTCCAACAAGCTTGGTTAGTTCTGTCAATCTATCACTCTCGTTCATCAAAGAATAAAGTACTTCATTAAGGCTAGATATTTCATTTAACTGCCCATCATCAGTCACATTCGGCAATAGTTGACTTATTTTTGACTCATACAATTTCAAATAATCTTGCGAAATATCATTAACTTTCATTATTAACGAAGTGATATCATTATGGTTATAAACCCCTCCGTAAATAAGATCATCATTCCTATATTCGCATAAATTTTCCAAGAAAATTTTATTCGATACGGGTTCTGGTGATGGGGGAAAAGCAAATGCCGACATGTCACCAGGAACCATATCTCCTACTTGATTCATTAAAAATGGAGGCACATATTTTGACACATCAACAGTAATCGGCAACAAGACAATATATGAAGCAAAAATTTCCGTGGAAATAGGTTCAGTAAAATAGACAAACGTATGCCCTCTCGGCATAGTGGAATCACCAATTTCGAAATTTAAATCCATTATCACCCTCAACTACATATTTATTAATGCGGAATTATAAAATAACATGTTTATTTATTTACTTATCTCATATAACCTAATTGTTAAAAACGATTAAATTATTATCTATACTAACAAAAATGCTGTTATACAAAAACATATTACGTCCCGCTTTATTTCAAATAGATCCTGAATTAACTTGGAAATTATCTGATTTAGTATTATCTAACACGTGGTTATGGAAAGCAGTCGAACCAGTATTTAATTTTGAAGATAAAAAATTAAATACGCAACTCTCAACTATATCTCTTGAAAATCCGATAGGATTAGCTGCAGGTTACGACAAAAACTGTAAATATCTACCTTCATTAGAAACTTTCGGATTTGGATATTTAATAGGTGGAACTATTACTAGACACCCTAGGCTGGGAAACCCCAAACCTCGCTTGTTAAGAATTAAAGATAAAAATGCTTTAGTTAATTCACTTGGATTCCCAGGTTTAGGACTTAAGAATTGCTTAAAGTCTTTAGCTGATCAAAACATGTCTACAGCAAAAAGAATGGTTAGTATATCAGGAACAGAAATATCCGATATAAAAGAATGCCTAATAAGATTAGAACCTTATGTCTCTGCGATAGAATTAAACATTAGCTCTCCAAATACAAAAGGATTAAAAATTTTCCAAGAATTTGACACATTTAAAATCTTAATCGAGTCATTGAATAACATTCGCAAAAAACCCTTGATGATTAAAATGCCTCCATTTCCAAGTGATTCCTCAAACCACGAAACAGAAAACATTCTTGGCTTATGTCAAATTGCGTCTGATTTAGGTATAGAAGCCGTGACAATTTCTAACACAAAACCAATCAGACATATAGGGTTAGCTATAGGGCAAGGAGGGTTAAGTGGTCCTCCACTATTCAAAAATACAATTGGTATGATCAAAAAGGTGAAGTCACATATCAGAAACTCTACTTCAATAAATGCATGCGGTGGAATTTCCACTGGTACACAAGCCGTTCAGGCAATTAAGGCCGGAGCAACGACAGTCCAATTACTCACTTCTTTAATATATGAAGGTCCATCAATAGTAAAAAACATTAAAAAACATATGGCAGAAAATTTATAAATTTGACTTCTATATACTATTGGGATTCAATACTAGCAATAAAATCTGTTACATTTTTTAACGACGGCATAGAAATTTGAGCCCCATTTTTTGTTACTGTTAATGTCGCACAAACTGAACCAAACCGTATTGATTCTGACAGTATTTTTTTTTGGGATAACGCGTATGCAAATCCTGACGCAAATGAATCACCGGCACCTACGGTACTTTCTACTTTAATTTCAAATGCTGATTGAAAAACTATATTCCCATTATCTATATATGCCAATCCTTTTGAACCTAGCGTAATTATTGGAACACAAGATGCATTTAAAGAAGCAAGTTTTTGCAAAGATCTTATAACATCACTATTATCATTGATAATAAGGCCAGTCATTTGTTCTGCTTCTAATTTATTAGGGGTTATATAATCAACATATTTTATAATTTCATGGTAAGTCGGATTATACGGCGCCGGATCCCATATAACCGTTCCTCCAATAGAATTCACATATTGAGCTAATTTAATATTTAATATTAAAGGGATTTCATTTTGAATCAATAAAATATCATTATTAGTAAATGATTCCTTCAATAAGGCGAATTCCTCTTCACCACAAAACATATTGGCACCAGAAGAAACTATTATCGTATTGTCTCCGTTAATATCAACGGCAATCAAAGCAACACCGGTCGAATGAATCGAATCGATCAATAAATTTGATGTGTCTATGTTAGATTGAGTAAAATGATCCAATAAATCTTTGCCAAAAATATCATTCCCTATTCGACCGATAAATCGTAATTCGCACCCTAATCTATTCGCACCATATGCTTGGTTTGCCCCTTTGCCTCCAGGAGTTATTGATAAATCATCACCTATCAGCGTTTCTCCATTTTCAGGTATATGGTCAGTTTTTATCGTAATGTCCATATTCACACTACCTACGACAAATACTCTATGCATTAAACACCTATCATATTATTATCTATCATTTCAGATATAAAATGTGCTACGCCATCGGCGTCAACTGGCCCTGTTATAAAGTTCGCCGCTATAAGAGCATCCCTACTTCCATTTTCTAGTGCAACACTAGCTCCAGCCCATTTAAGCATTGGAACATCATTGAATCCATTACCAAAAGCAATAACATGATCAGAAGTCAATCTCAATTGTTGACATAAAAAATCTAGGGCTTTTTCTTTGCCAGCATATGGACTAAGAATTTCAAAAAAGTGCGGTAACGACCTAGTACCATATAGGTTGTATTTAAAATTTAATTGGAAATCGTTGTCTATTTTTTTAATTAAATCAGGTTCTCCTACTGCTAAAACTCTTATTACGTGTTGTTCAATCTGTGCAAATTTTTCGATTTTATGCATTATGACATTATTTCTTTGCGCATACGCTTCTACCCAAGGAGTCACTTCCTTCACATATATATCTTCTTCCACGTATGCTATTTGTTGCACATCGTAATTATCATAAAATTTAGTAGCATTTAACAGCGAATCTTTACTTAAGAATTGATTCCAAATAGGAAACCGCATTCCTACTTCATTGATTTGAGCTCCCTGAAAAGATATTACAAACGATATTGATTTTATTTGATCCAAAATTTGTTTCGTTGATTTAAAACTTCTTCCTGTGGCTAAAACAATAATTGCCCCTAGCTCTTTACAATTTTGAATCACATTATTTGTATACTTAGATACATTACTGGTTTCTCCTTTTATGGTGCCATCTATATCTAAGGCAATAATTTTATATTTATTCAAAATCAATATATTCCTTGCATAAATGATTGCATATAATGTGAAACCTAAATAATATAGATATATACTTAAATAATACCTACATAAAATGAAAATATCACCTAGAATAATAATATGGATAATTTTTATTAGTACTGCAGGGTATATTTATTTTTTAGCCTATATATAATGTATTTACCAATAATTTACCAATTTTAAGTATTAAATCTAGACAGAGTTCGAGGAGCACTTAATGATTACTAATAAAAAACCGGAGTATATTGGCATCGGAACACGACCAGTCAGGCATGATGGAGTAGATAAAGTAATTGGTAAAGCTCAATATGGAGCAGACATAAATTTTCCCGGAATGCTTTACGCGAAAGTATTAAGAAGCCCCTACGCACATGCGAAAATCAAATCCATTGATACATCAAAAGCTGAAAAACACCCTGACGTAAAAGCTATCGTAACCGCTAGGGATTTATCACCGCTACCTGACAAAAATGCTGAGATCGGCGAAGATCTATACGCAAATATGAAATATGTAAGAGACCGAATATTAGCCTCTGATAAAGTTTTATTTAAAGGTCACCCGATAGCTGCTATTGCTGCAAAAAACTTTCATGATGCTGAAGAGTTGCTTTCGTTAATCAAAGTTGAATACGAAGTATTACCTGCTGTAAGTGATGTAGAATCAGCAATGAAACCCGATTCAATAATATTACATAAAAATATAAAAGCAGAATCTTTAAGTGGAGAAACCTTTAAAGGTTCAAATATAGCCAGCCATGATCAATACTCAAACGGTGATGTTGAAGCAGGATTTAATCAAGCGGATATAGTTATTGAACGAGAATTCCGAACTAAAACTGTGCATCAAGGTTACATAGAACCCCAGAATGCAACAGCAATATGGCGTTCAGATGATCATGTGACCATATGGTGTAGTAGTCAGGGAGCATTTCAGATAAGAGATCAGGTAAGCGTGGTTTTAGGGATGGAAATCTCCCAAATAACGATTGTTCCATTAGAAATAGGTGGTGGATTCGGAGGTAAAATCAATGCCTACCTAGAACCAATAACAGCCTTATTATCTAAGAAAACTGGAAAGCCTGTAAAATCCTACATGACTAGATCGGAAGTGATAGAATCAACCGGTCCTACATCTGGTAGTTATGTAAAGGCCAAAATCGGGGCAACTAAAGATGGTAAGATCACTGCAGCTAAAGCATTTTTAGCTTTTGAAGCAGGTGCATTTCCAGGATCACCAATTGGAGGAGCAACAGCTTGTATGCTTTCTCCTTATAACATAGAAAATTTGTTACTGGATGGATATGACGTTGTAAACAATAAACCCAAAACTTCCGCATATAGGGCTCCAGGAGCACCAATTGGAGCTTTGGCAGTGGAAACAATAATTGATGAGATTGCAAAGGAATTAAATATAGACCCAGTTGATTTCAGGTTGTTGAATGCAGCGAAAGAAGGAACTAGGCGAGCTAATGGTATTGTGAATCCCAAAATAGGAATGGTTGAAACAGCTGAAATATTGAAAAACCATATTAGCTATACAACACCTTTAAATAAAAACGGCAAATTAAAAGGCCGAGGTGTCGCTTTCGGATATTGGACCAATAATACTGGCCCATCATCTTGCACCGCTACTGTAACACCAGCAGGATCCATAAATCTGAATTTAGGGTCAGTTGATGTAGGAGGCTCAAGAACAGCTATAGCCTTGCAATTAGCTGAAGTTTTAGAATTACCAGTTACCGATATTAATCCTAGAGTTGTCGATACCGATTCTGTTGGATACACATCTTTAACTGCAGGCAGCGGTACCACTTTCAAAACAGGATGGGCAGCATATGAAGCGGGACTATCCATAAAATCACAAGTAATTAAAAGAGCTGCTACTCTATGGAATACTAGTGAGAATAATTTAGAATACTCCAAAGGACGGATAATAAATAAATTTGACGAAGAATTGCACACTACTTTTAAAGAAATTGCACTTTCATCTAATACAACTGGTGGCCCTATTATTTCCAGTGTGGGTGTTAATCCCACTGGAGCAGGAGCATCAATAGCGGCTATGGTTGTGGATGTTGAAGTTGATCCTGAAACTGGAAAAACGACTATATTGAAATGCACCGCATTCACTGATGTAGGAACAGCAATTCATCGAGATTATGTAGAGGGTCAAATTCAGGGAGGATCTGTACAAGGCATTGGCTGGGCTTTAAATGAAGAATATTTTATGGGTGAAGATGGACAAGTTCTCAATTCTAGTCTTCTAGATTACCGTATGCCAACAAGCCTTGATCTTCCTATGATAGAGGCTGTTGTTGTTGAAATACCAAACCCAGGGCATCCGTTTGGTATCAGAGGCGTAGGTGAATCACCACTTATACCTCCATTAGCCGCAGTAGCCAATGCAATTCATGATGCAATAGGTGTACGAATGATGGAATTGCCTATGACCCCTGCAACGGTTCGAAAAGCGTTACAAACCAATTAACCTTAATGATTGTTGCAACAATCATTAAAACTAGGTAAGGTAAGTTACTTATATTTGCTATGGAGGATTAACTAATGGCTAAAGAATTCGGGTTTCAAGACGAAGCACGAGGAAAATTAATGGAAGGCATAGATATACTGGCTAGAGCAGTCGGTATAACTTTAGGACCAAATGGTAGAAACGTAATTATTGCTAAAGAATTCGGACCACCACAAGTATGTAGCGACGGGGTAACTATTGCTAAAGAAATCGAATTAAAAGAACCTTTTTTAAATATGGGCGCTCAACTCCTAAAAGAAGCTGCTTCAAATACTGACGATGATGTGGGAGATGGTACAACAACATCTACTATTCTTGCACAAGCCATTCTACGCAACGGATTCAAAAATGTTGCTGCAGGCGCAGATCCAATGAGTTTAAAACGAGGAATAGATGATGCCGTAGCTGCTATAACTAAAGAACTCACTGCTATTTCAAAACCAGTCAATGGTACCGAACAAATTTCACAAGTTGCAATTTTATCTGCTCATGACGATGAAATGGGATCACTCATTGGTCGTGTCATGGACAAAATCGGAAAAGATGGAGTGGTAACGGTTGAAGAATCTCGCGGTTTACAATATGAAACAGAATATGTCGAAGGCATGGAAGTTGATCGTGGATACCTTTCACCTTACTTCGTTACCAACCAAGAGAATATGTCTGCTGAATTACAGAACCCCTATATCTTAATAACTACAGAAAAAATATCTCAGATAGAGGAACTACTTCCGTTTTTGGAAAAATTCGCACAAGTTTCAAAAGAATTAGTAATAATAGCAGAAGATATCGATGGCCAAGCACTTGCAACCTTAGTTGTTAATAAAATGAAAGGGACTATGAACTGCCTAGGAATTAAGGCACCTGGCTTTGGCGAGCGAAGAAAGGCGATTTTAGAGGACATGGCTGTTCTATTCGGCAGTAGCTTGATAAGCGCAGAAACCGGTCATCGGTTGGATGCCATTGAAATTGAAGATTTGGGAAGATGTAGAAGAGTGGTTTCAACTAAAGATACTACAACCTTCGTAGAAGGTAGTGGTGACAAAAACTTATTACAAGCTCGTGTTGAAAATATCAAATCTCAAGCTAATGAAACTAAATCTGATTATGATAAAGAGAAATTACTTGAACGATCAGCCAAATTGTCCGGTGGTGTTTCAATAATTAAAGTTGGGGCTGCCACTGAAATTGAATTAAAAGAAAAGAAGCAACGTCTTGAAGATGCATTGTCAGCAACAAGAGCTGCCATGGAGGAAGGCATACTACCAGGTGGAGGAACCTCACTAATACGCATTTCCGAAAAATTAAGAGAAAAATACTCCAATAAGACAGACAGAGATACTGGGGCTCAAATAGTCTTTGATGCAATTGACAATCCAGTCAAATTACTAGTTGATAATGCCGGATATAGCGGCGAAGTAGTGATAGATGCAATCAAAAAAGGGTCAGGAGATTTCGGGTTTGATGCAGAAAACAATAGGTATGGAAGCATGTTTGAGTTCGGAATAATCGATCCAACTAAAGTGACGAAGTCTGCCCTTAAAAATGCGGCAAGTATAGCTGGTATGATACTAACAACAGAGTCTATCATGACCGAATACAAACCCCCAAAACTTCCAGCGCCTTTCGATGACTAGATATATCGATTGATTTATATCAAATGAATAATCAAGCTATCGAAGTAAAAGAAAATTCAAACAACACAATCAGGGTTGACGCCGTCAGCAAAAGCTTCGGCCCGTTAAAAGCTGTTAACAACTTATCTTTTAACGTGAATAAAGGAGAAATAGTAGGATTTCTTGGCACGAATGGTGCAGGAAAAACGACTACTATGAAACTCTTAACCTCTTATTTTACACCTGATAAAGGTTCGATATTCATTAATGGGCTAGACAACGCCGAGAATGATTTAGAAACACGTAAAAGTATAGGTTATTTACCTGAAAACAATCCTCTATACGAAGATCTTTTAGTAAGTGAATACTTGAACTTTATCGCAGATCTTAGAGGTATAAATAGGAAACAGCGGAAATCCGATATTGAAAATACAATAAGTCAAACTGGGTTAGAAGATGTTTTTTACAGGCCGATCAGTGAATTGTCAAAGGGTTATCATCAAAGAGTTGGATTAGCCGGTTCAATTTTACATAAACCATCAATATTGATTTTAGACGAACCTACTGAAGGATTGGACCCAAACCAACGATTAAGTATGAGAGAGTTGATTAAATCACTTGGAGCCGAGCGAACTGTTTTAATTACAACACATGTAATGCAAGAAGTAGAAAACACATGTGAAAGGGTAATAGTAATTAATAGAGGGGAGTTAGTAGCCGACAATCCTGTTGACGAAATGCTTAAATTTGCTCCTGGGCTAAAAAGAGTTTATGTGGAAATCGAAGGCCGAGAAATCGAAACCGGACTGTCCAGTATACCTGCGGTAGAGTCAGTGGAACGACTAGAACCAATAGGTGTTAGGCAATGTTATAAAGTGAATTTGTCCGGATCACAAGATCCTAGGCCAGCTATATTCAACCTTGCTAAAAATAAGGATTGGGTATTATGGGAATTACATGAAGAAAGAATGCGACTTGAAGATGTTTTTTACAATTTAACTGGAGCAAAATAAAAATGAATTCAGCATTTTTAGCTCTAATCAAAAAGGATCTTCGTGGATATTTTGACCAACCGACTGGATATATACTAATAATCGTTTTTACAGCTATGCTGTCTAGATCTTATTTCGAAACTGCATTGTTGATAAATGAAGCCTCATTAAGGCCTTTATTTACAGTAGAATTTGCTATTGATAAACCATCATTACCTTGGTTAATGACCTTGTTTATTCCTGCTGCAACAATGCGGTTACTATCCGAAGAATTAAGAGATGGGACACTAGAAACATTACTAACTCAACCAATCAGAGCATGGGTTATTTTAGTTGCGAAGTTTACAGCCGGACTAATCTTTGTAAGCATAGCAATATTTACAACACTGAGTATTCCTTTAACTTTAATGTCTGCAGGAGATCTAGATTGGGGTGCAATTGTTTGTCAATATATCGCCAGTATACTATTAGCAGGGGCTTTAGTATCAATTGGATTATTCACATCTAGTCTTACTAGAAATCAGATCGTATCTTTTATTCTGGGATTAACATTAAGCATGATTTTAATGATAGTCGGTTTGGAAATTGTAGCAATCACGCTTCCTAGTACTATTGCTCGGTTATTACAGCTCTTAAGCCCAGTCACTCATTTCACTAATGTCGGAAGGGGAATAATAGATTTACGTGATGTTTTATATTTTGTTTCAGTCATATTTGCTTTTTTAAGCGCAACCTTTCTGATTTTAAAAAGTAGAACACTCAGTCATAAAACCACACAATATAGAAATCTACAGCTCGGAGTAACAGGTTTAATAATATTAAGTGTTTTAATTGGTTGGTTTGGAACAACAATAAAAGGTCGACTAGACTTAACTGAAGATAAAATATTTTCATTGAGCCCAGCTACTGTAGAAATTATTGATAATCTAGAAGATTTAATGACTGTAGACATATTTTTATCTAAAAATCCCGCAGTAGAATTGCTTGCAGCCTCCCGTGACATAAATGATTTCCTTGATGACGTTGAAGCTAATTCCAACGGAATGATAAAGATAGCTAGGCACTATCCGGAAGAAGATGCAAGGTCTGAAAGAAAAGCAAATAATGCAGGAATACAGCCCCGTCAATTTAATACAAGTTCCCAAGGTAAATTAGAAATAACCTCTAGTTATTTAGGATTAAATCTGACATATCTCGACAGGCGAGAAATCATTCCATTCACAGATAGTGTTAATGGATTCGAATACAGACTTATCAGTTTAGCCAATAGAATGCTCAGTTCGTCATTAGAGAAAAAAACAGTTGGATTCTTGACAGGGCATAATGAAACACAAGCTCCAGAGGAATTCGCAACCTTCGGGAATTTATTAAACCAACAATACCAGGTGGTTATGGTAGGTAGTGAAGCAGATCAAGCTATAAATTTAAACAATATTGATGTGTTAATTATAAGTAGTCCTAAATCAAGAATTCCTGGAATACACAGATCTTCAATCCTTGAATATATTAAAAGTGGAGGAAAATCACTTTTTATGATCGAGCCAGTTTTATTTGATAGCACTCAGTTTTCGGGTATATCAAACCGTGAGGATTTTTCCGACTTCATATATGAGGAATTTAAGTTAACAATTGAAAAAGATTTAGTCTTCGATATACAATCCAATGAGACCATTTCATCACCGACAGGAGTGTCTGCTAGATACCCTTATTTTATTCGAGCTCAAGTGCAAGACAGTAAAATAGGAAAAGAAGTAACAAATATTGTTATGCTATGGGCAAGTTCGATTGGTATTGCCAATAATACTGATTCGGAATATAAAATCACTTCATTGATATCAACGTCTCCATATGGTGCAATCGACTTCTCTTTCAGAAACCTATCTCCAAACTCCCCTATCTTTAATGCCATAACTGAAGACCAATTAGTACAAAGCGACTTAGCAGTAACAATTGAAGGTGAAAATGGTTCCCGTTCTGTAGTGATTGGAGATTCTGATTGGCTACAAGAATATTCTATCCAAAGATTCCAAACCAATTATCTTTTAGGATTAAATATCGTTGATTGGTTGGCACAAGAAGATAATCTAGCACAGGTACGTTCGAAAATTGCAACACAAAGAAATTTAATTTTCTCATCTGACACACATAGAACGATTGTTCAGCTTTTTAATATTGCTGGATTACCCATAGCAATAATATTATTTGGACTTTTAAGATTTTTTAATCGTAGAAACAAAGGACTCCTGCGTCAGTTTCCAGGAAACAATAATAAAGAAACGGAGAATGCTAACTAATGAAAAGTAAGCAACTTGGTTTTGTATTAATAACTTTAATTATAATAGGAATTATAGGAATTTCTTTTAGGTTGATTTTTACAGGAGGATCTGAATATGTCCTGAAAGGATTGATGCCGATAACACAAGACGTAATTGATTCGATAGAAATCGAATCAATTGATAAAAAAATAACATTGATTAAAATTGAAGATGATTATTGGGAGGTTGGTAAATATGCAGTTTTTGCTCCCAAAATGATGGATTTTTGGACCCATGTAAATGATATCAATGAAGCCCAACTAATAGCACGAGAAGAAAAACATCATGCACTATTAGGGGTAGATGATATTAATAGTACGAAATTGCGTCTTTTCTTCGGTTCTTCTATCCAGGAAACTTTTCATATTGGGAAATGGGAACAAAATGTTAGATTGTGCTATATTCGTAAAGGGTCAACTTCATCAGTATATTCAATACCGTGTTCTAGAAATGAAGTGTTTTCTTCTAATATAGATTCGTGGAGAAATCCGATTGTAGTTGCAACTCCGTTCACTGATATCGAATCTTTTGATTTCATTTACCCTGATAGCACCAAAAACTTCGGATTATCAACAGATGAATATGGTAATTGGTATGTCAGCAAAAATAACATGTCACAATCTGCCAATTTAACTGTAGTAGATAACATTTTGCAAATAGTTCAATTGTTACCTGCAATAGGATTCGAAGATGAATCTATATCGGACAATTTGGATTTCGATGCTCCTGATAGCTCCTTAAGAATAAACACTCTAACCTCTTCTCAAAGCCCAACAACAAGATTGAAATTCATCAAAAAAGATGACCAAAGTTATTATGTGAAAATTTCTTCTCAATCAACTGTGTTTATAATACAAGCAGAAATTGCAGAGTTTCTTATGTTGGACATTGAAACAGTGGCTATATCAAATTAATTAATAGGTTACCTATATGAACGAACGATTACTGTCGGGGAATTCTCAAGAAGGTGATCAAAACACGGATACTAATTTAAGACCTAATTCTCTAGCTGCCTATGTCGGGCAGCATTCTATAAAAAATACCCTTCAAATTGGAATTACTGCAGCACAACAACGAGAAGAACCATTAGATCATTTATTATTGTACGGGCCACCTGGACTTGGGAAAACAACACTAGCAAATATTGTTGCATCCGAAATGGGAGTTCAAATAAAAACAACAGCAGGACCTGCAATTGAGAGACCTGGTGATATGGTAGCAATTTTAAGCCAAATGCAAAAAAATTCCATATTATTTATTGATGAAATTCACCGACTTAACAGAGTGATTGAAGAAGTACTGTATCCAGCAATGGAGGATTTTTTTGTTACATGGGTGATAGATAAAGGGTTAAAAGCACGAAGTATGAACCTATCATTGCAGCCGTTCACGTTAATCGGTGCCACAACACGGTATGGAATGATGAGTGCGCCACTAAGAGATAGATTCGGATCAATTCACAGGCTTGAATTTTATGATGTATCAGACATGGAAAAAATAATAGAACGATCCGCTAGAATTATCAATGTCAAAACCGAACCAACTGGAATATGTGAAATAGCCAAACGATCTAGAGGAACTCCACGAATTGGCAACAGGTTGTTAAGAAGAGTCAGAGATTATGCTCAAGTGAAAGCTGCAAATATAATAACAGAAGAAGTTTCACTCGCTGCTTTGGATGATTTGAAAATAGATTCACTTGGATTAGACCATACCGACATAAGCGTTCTTGAATGCTTAATAGATAAATTTAATGGAGGACCAGTAGGAATTGACACGATTGCAGCTTCAATTAATGAAGAGACTGAAACCATTGAAGATGTCTATGAACCGTATCTACTTCAGCTAGGCTTTTTAGATAGAACCAAAAGAGGCAGAACAGCCACTAAAAGAGCTTATGAACACCTAGGGTATGTGTTTAACAGAGAAACCAGTAAGTCCAATAGACAATCTGAAATGGATCTTAATCGTAAATAATTTTACATTATTATTTTTTGAATTTAAATAGTATCCATACTGAAATAAAAGATAAAATAATAGCAAATACGGCAATTACACTAATTAGCATAAATCTACCTGCAATAACCTGTTGAACTTGTTCCCCAAATATTGAAACCAAAATACCCAAGGCTATAAATCTACCTGCTCTCCCGATAATAGAAGCAATAATAAATTTTCTCATGTCAAGCTTTAGTACACCTGCCAATATAGCAAACAATTTATATGGAAGTGGAGTAAATGCAGCAATCAATATCGCCCATACTCCATATTTATTGAAAATTTGTTCTATTTTATTTATTTTCTCTTTCGAGATAAATTTATATAAAAAATGCCTACCAAACAGTAAACCTAACCAATACCCTACTAACGCACCTAAAATAGAAAAAAAAGATGCGATTAAAGAAAATAAAATAGCATTATCAGGATTCAAAATGCCCATTGATATAATTAACGGATCCGGAGGAATAGGAGAAATTATTGACTCTAAAAATGCCATTAAAGCTAAAATGAGGATCGCCCAATCACTTTCAGCAAATGCTTGTATAGAACCAAAATCAATATTTGGCAATGTATAAACCTCTAGATTCAATCAATATAAACTTCTACTTCATCTATTGTGTCTTTGTGTACAACTTCAATATTGAATTTTTTATGTGTGGATTCTTTTATCTGTATAGGTTTTCCATCACTATCTAATACATCGATTCGTGAATCACCTACTTTAATAAGAGGATTTCTTAATTCTACTTTATTGATTTCTCTAACGTGACATTCTTGCTCAATTAATAAATCAACTGCTTCATTCACCCCTATTTTTTTGAATATCACAGTATTCCCCGGAATCATTTGAGCAAGTTTGGAATGATCAGCTGTTATTACTGTACCCAATTTTGCATAGCCTCCAGTTGTGCCTCTATCTGCTAACAATATTATAGGTTGACCGTTTACTGGTACCTGAACAGATCCAAAAGCATTCCCATCAGAAATAACATCTAGCCCGTTAATATGAGTTAACGGATCACCATGTAATCTGGTTCCCATACGATTTGAGTCAGTAGACACAAAATATTCCGATTTAAAAAAATTAGTGATACTCAATTTATCAAAAAAATCTTCTTGGGGTCCTAATATTACATTTAACACGACTTTATCAATAAAAACAGGAGCATTATTATAAACTTTCATGTCTTTGGGTTTATAATAAGGATTTACTAAGAGAGAGTCTCCTGATTTCAGTTGCCTACCCGCATATCCGCCAAATTCGCCCGGTACATAAGTAGAAAAACTCCCCATTATTTCTTTAATAAAGTCACTATTCAATCCACCACCAATAGCAATATACGCCCTTCCTCCGTTTCCAACAGGGCCATAGAACTTCAATGTCTGGCCACCTTTGATCAATACAGTAGTCCAATTATTTATAGGAGTATCATCAATATACGGCGATAAGTCGGCTCCAGTTATAGCTATATAAGTGGGTACTTCAAAGTATAATTCAGGGCCATACAAAGTAATTTCAATTGAAGGAGTATTTTCCGGATTCCCTACCAAAAGATTAGCAATCCTAAAAGATAATTTATCCATAGCACCGCATTCTGGCACACCAATGTTCTGATATCCTTTTCTGCCTATATCTTGAATCGTGCTATATAATCCTGGATTATGGATTTCGATCATTCATGCACGATTTCTGATTCATATTCACCGTTATCCACATATTTCTTTATTTCCAAAAAATCTCTCTCAGAACTTAACACTTTAAATCGCAATTTATCGCCGGGTGAAAGTATAGCTGGCGTAGAATTATTAGGATCGAACATTTTAACAGGAGTTTTGCCGATTATTCTCCACCCACCAGGGCTATTCATGGGATATATACCAGTTTGGGATTCCGCTATTGCTACAGAACCAGATGGCACATCAACCCTAGGCGAAGATAATCGTGGGCAATGTATCTGATTAGGTAATCCTCCTAAGTAAGGAAATCCTGGGCTAAACCCTAAAGCATAAACGAAATATTCACTGCTCGTATGAAAATCAACAATATCATTTTCAGAGAGTGCCAGAAAATCAGAAACGGATGCTAAATCAGGTCCATAATCTCCACCATAAAGTGTAGGAATTATAACTGTCTTAGAATCTGTGTTTATTTTTATTTCTGAGTTAGTTGAAATCCAAATATCACGAATTAAAGACTCTAATCCTTTATTAGATATTTTGATCGGGTCGTAATGTATTGTAAGTGAACTATAAGCAGGAACGATTTCGAAAATAAAAGGTAGTTTGAGGTTATTTATATGTGATACTAATTGATGTACTTCAAGATTAATTTCAATAGATATTTTATCTCCCATCTGTATCATTAATGCAGAATCTCCCATCTGTTTAAAAACCAATGCTGCATGAATATGTTGTTTATTTTTTCGTCGAAAACTAAACAATTTAGACAATCTCCGATAATGGCACTATTGCGATTCCGTGTTTTTGAAATTCTCGATTCAAAGTTATTGCCATTTCGACAGCACCAGGAGTATCACCATGTAAGCAAATCGAGTCTGCTTCAACCTCGACAATATCACCGGTGACAGACTCAATAGTGCCTTCGGTAATCATTCTCAAACTCCTTTCTACTACCTGATTGGTATCATGTATTACTGAGCCCGGAATCGATCTAGAGACTAAACTTCCATCTTTATTTATAGCTCTGTCAGCAAAAACCTCACTAGCAACTCTAAGTCCCATAGAATTAGCCGTTTTAATCCATTTTGACCCTGCTAATGCCAATAAAATAATATCAGAATCATATTCAAAGATTACTTCACAAATAGACTTAGCCAAAACGGTATCATCAACCGCTTGGTTATATAACGCACCATGCGGTTTAATATGTTGGAGTTTATTTTTCCCAGTGAAGGCATTAAGTGCACCTACTTGATATAGAATAATATCTTTTACTTCTTGAGTACTTAAATTCATATTACGTCTACCAAAACCATTTAGATCAGGATAGCTAGGGTGTGCTCCTATAGCAACATTGTTTTGCTGTGCCAGTAATACAGTTTTAGCCATCCAAGAGGGGTCACCCGCGTGATATCCACATGCAATATTGGCAGATGATATATGTTTGATTACCTGTTCATCAAATCCTAATTTATATACGCCAAAACTTTCGCCCATGTCACAATTAAAATCTATTTGATCTACCATAAATAGCACCTATTTCTATGATGATTTAATTTGGAGCGACAGAAGGGATTCGAACCCTCGACATCCTGCTTGGGAAGCAGACGCTCTACCCCTGAGCTACTGTCGCAATATCTCACAATAAATCAAGTGTAGCATAGTATAAAATGACAATACATTATTCTAATACGACAACTTTAATAATAGAATATTGTTTAGTAATTTAATTATAAAAGGAGATTATATAGTGAGTTTAACACCAGCTGTATTGGAAATGGGAACCGGAATTGATTTACATGGACAAAACCCTACAGAAGCCGCTCGAAGGGCAGTTTGGAACGCAGTTCATCAAAGTAGTCTAATGTTCTTAGGAGTTTTTGGACCGGACACATCTAAAAACATGATTGTAGAAGTAACCGTAGGAATAACTCGTCCTAACGAAGTTGATGCTGAAACGGTTCTATCTGTACTACCTCATGGAAAGGGTAAATTAAAAGTAATAGAAGGCGGATTAGAAATAGAAGGTATGGAAGGATCTGGAGATTTTACTCTAATAGCCAATGCAGCTATTATCGTAAAATTAGACATATAAAATCTTGAAGGAGTAATGAATATGGAATCGATACACGACGTAGAATGCAAAATAGTAAAGGCAAATAATTTAGAGGTGGAAATCTCTTCGGGTAGTATGACGCGGCTTGCAGGAGTATCAAAATCTTTAGTTGGTGCTGAAGGAATACATTTGGCAGTGGCCAATATACCACCAGGTTGCGCATCAAGCGCTCATCATCATGTAAATTGTGAATCAGCAATATATGTAACAAAAGGAAAAGGTAGATTTCTAACTGGTCCAAAATTAGAAACCACATTGGAAATTGAAGCTGGTGATTTCTTATATGTACCTCAAAATTCAATACATCAACCAATTAATGACAGCCTAACTGAAGATATGGAACTAATTGTTGCGAGAAATACTCCAGTTGAAATAGTAAAAGAATATAAACTTTAAATTTTTATAAAACAATTATTCAAATGAACTCACGAAAATATAACTTAGATCACAATTTAAAGGTTGCATCTTTTTATCATTTCAGTTCTTTATCCGATCTAAAATTTAAACAAAAAACATTACTGTCCGCATGTGTTAAAAATAACATATTAGGCACAATATTAATTGCCCATGAAGGGATAAATGGAACTATTAGCGGATCCTCTAAATCACTTGATTTTATAATTGATCAGATAAATTCTTGGGAAGAAATAACAGCTTTAGATATTAAATATTCCTCTAGCTCACATCAGAATTTCAACCGTATGAAAGTAAGAATTAAAGATGAGATTGTAAAAATGGGTAAACCTGATATTGATGCGTTAAAAGATAAAGGGATATATGTTGACCCAAAAAATTGGAATGAATTAATTTCCCGTAAAGACGTCATGGTAATCGATACTAGGAATAATTACGAAACAAAAATGGGTCAATTCGATAATGCAGTAGACCCCGAAACTTTAATTTTCAGCCAATTCCCTGAATGGGCCGACAATCTATCCGAAAATCCAAATAAATCGCAAAAAATCGCTATGTATTGCACGGGAGGCATAAGGTGTGAAAAAGCAAGCTCTTACATGAAGCAAATTGGTTTTAAAGAGGTATATCATCTGAAAGGAGGAATTCTCAAATATCTTGAGGAAATTCCCGCTGAAGAGAGTTTATGGTCAGGTGAATGCTTTGTGTTTGATGATAGAGTTTCACTTCTTCACGGACTAGAAGAAGGCAAATATGAACTATGTTACGGATGCCAAGAACCTTTATCTAATGATGAACAACAATCGGAATTCTATGAGTCAGGTGTTAGCTGTCCTTATTGTTTCACAAAACTCTCTGAAGAAAAGAAAAATAACTTGAGAGAAAGAGAACGTCAATATAAATTGGCAAAGGGAAAAGGACAACACCATTTAGGAGATCGTTCTATCAGCAAACAGCGCCATTTACGTAGGCAACTTAAAAACCGAACTTAAAGCTGAAATATCTCTAGAATGGCACACAAATATTTATAGTGATTGCCTGTATCATTATTTAAGTTTGTAATTTAACCCTGTTGCGAAAAAAGAATTATTGAAGAAGTACTTAATGTTAAGTAACAAAAAGAAATTGTTATACCTTTATTCCTAAGCTTATATTAATTAACATCCGCCTAGCACACTTCTCATATCTTTGTTAATATTTATCTTTAACCATTAAGGATTTTAGGTATATGGACAGGAAAGGCAGGTTACTCTTTACTAGCATGGCATTGGGTCTCATATCCATAGCGGTAGCAATATTGGGCGGAATTCACCTTCAACACTTCATGGAGGACGGTGGTGTTAGGCACATCGGAGAAACTCTATTCCTAATCGTTCTAGCATTGGGATTGTTTATGGGTGCAGTGTGGACTTGCAAGCAAAAACGTGAAGAATAGCCCCTTCAATAACCTTCTGGAAAATACATTTATTTAAGGTAATATAATAGCTTATGAATATTATAAAAAAATATAAGTAAAAACATTCAACCATCTTATAAAAAACAACAATGGCTATATCTGGTAGCTTTTCCTCTAGGACATGGAGCCGTCGATTGGGGCAGTGCTGCTTTATGGCTAATCGCACCTGCCATGGCTATATCAATGGATCTAACTCCTTTCCAAGTGGCAATACTTTTTGCAGCACGACAAATTTCCGCAGGTATTACCCAGCTTCCCGCTGGACTTATTGGTGACAACTTCAAAAAAAGAGGAATGTTTCTACTAAGCACCTTCTGGTGGGTTTCTATAAGTCAGCTTATTGCATCAGGTATTACTAACTATTGGTTTATTGTTGGTTTTTTGACAATCGCAAGTGCTGCTGCTGCTGCGTGGCATCCTGTTGCTATGGGGGCGATGACACAATGGATGCCTAATCGAAAAGGTTTTGTTCTAGCAATACATATGCTAGGAGGAAGTATTGTTGAGGTATTAGTTCCTTTATTAGTCGGTTTCTTGTTAGTTTACTTAGATTGGGATTTAGTACTTCAAATAAATACAATACCGACAATTATACTAGGATTAATTTTCATTAAATTATCCCCATTAGTTGTAGCCTCAACCAAAAAAAACGGATCTGGTCTGAATATAAGAGGTTTTACAAGATCTATTATGAAACCTGGTGCCTTGGCTATCCTATTGATGGTCATACTCCACAACATGTCTTTGGTTGCATTCATGAGCATGGCTCCTTTGTACTTTCAAGAGATTAGGGGGTTTTCTTCAGATTTAATTGGTATTACTCTTTCATTGTTCTTGATTGGAGGAGCTGTAACATTACCATTCATTGGGCATATTTCAGACAAAATTGACAAAAAAAATATGGCCATTTGGGGATTAATCGGAGGAGGAATTTCTGCTTGGTGTTTAACCTTGTTATCAAGTTATATCACTATATTTCCAGTTTTAATCGTTTCAGGATTATTTATGCTATCCATACGTCCCGTAATCATGGCAATGGCGCTGGAAAAAATAGGTCATCGTGAATCCACTGCTCTTGGGTTAATTTCATCTTTAGGTGAAGGTTTCGCTGCCTTAGGGGCAATATTAGCTGGTATATTTGGGGATATAGATTTGTCATTCTCACTTATACTGGCTGCGATATTGTCCATATTGGCAGGTCTTGTGGTTATTCCGGTCAATCATAAAAGTTAGATTTTAACCATCAATTATAACTTGAGTACCTGAGGCATGCTTATTAGCAAGTGTTCCACCTATTTGACCTTGATTCATTAGATCTTTAAGTAGAGAGGCTGGTAAGCAGTTTTCAGTTTGAAGAAAGGTTCCCCATTCAAAGGCGACAGGAAGGCCACAAATTTTCCAGTGCCCACTAGGAGTATCTTTTCCAGCACTCACTTCCTGGGCATAACCAAAAGCACCTTGAGGTTCAACTCTTGTTATTGGGAGTGGCTTATTTCGACTAGCAATTGCTGCCTCTCCTAATCCTCATCTAATCAAAATAGTTCGAATAGTTGAATATAAGATATACACTAAAACCTCAATTCAACGCAATAGAAGGATTGATATATATAGAACATGCAAAAGAAGTAGGACTGAAATATATCGACTGCAGTTTTTGGGATCTAAATATATAACTAACTAACCGCACAACTATATTGCCCTTATTAATACTATTTCCATTCATATACGGCTTTTATATACTATAAAATAAGCGTTTGTAATTAGTACGGATTATGATACAGATCAAATAAAAGTGGTTGTCCATGACCACAGTGTTCCAAAACTAATTACCTTCAATCATTCCCATCGATTCTGGCAATGTTTCTATTCCTCGTGATTCTCTAAGATTTTGTATTTTGTTTATGGATCGGTCCAGTTGATTGCTACGAGTTGTCTTTAGAACTTGAAAAGAACTTGTAAACGTACCGAGTTGTTTTTCTGTCTTATCCATATGGTCTTTGAAATTCTCCCATTCTTTTTGGAATACTCCTAATATCTCGAGTATTTCGCCAGAAGTATTAGAGATAGCGAAGTTTTCCATAGATTGCCTGATGACAGAAAGGATTGCAAACATGGTAAGAGGAGAACAAACTATAATTTTCTTCTGAAGAGCACCATCAATAACGTCTTCTCCATTTTTATATATAAATTCATATACGCCTTCATTTGGTATGAACATTAGGACGTAGTCCATTGTTCCTCCGGCTGGATCTATGTATTCTTTATTAGATATAGTTCCTATATGGTTGTTGACGTCTCTCATGAAAGCCTTTTGGTAGTTGTCTTGATCGTCATCCGACTCGGCTGAGACGTACTTTGCATAATTGTCTAGAGGGAATTTAACATCCATATTCAACCGTAACCCATCAGGCATCTTAAAAGTAAAATCTGGTCTTATCTTTCCAACCCCAGTCTGCATATTTGAGGTTTCCTGTTTTTCGTAGTTAATACCTTCAATGAAACCGGCAAGTTGTAGAACGTCCTCCGCCATTTTTTCACCCCATTGCCCTCTAGCTTGGCTACTGTTTAGAACTTTATTTAGATTAGTTGTACCTTCAGCTAACTCTTTTGTCTGATTGCTAACGTTGGTTATATCTGCGCTTAATTTAGTGAGCCGAGTGTTGGAATCCGTATCATATTTTTTAAGGGTTTTTTGAACTTCATCCAGTGTTTTAGCAACGTCTGCCATACGTACATCGATTAGCTTTTTCTTGTTTTCAAGATCCTCATTAGTTTCTTTTCTTACTGATCCGAGTTTGTCATTAGCTACATCAGTTAAAGCTTTGATTGAATTTCCAAAAGCAGCGGTAACGTTATCAACCATTTCTTGGGATATTTCTTTTTGGAAATTTGCACTGTTGTTATCAGTTGACTTTTTGATTTTGGTGATCATGAAAAACATAGCTGCCAGCCCAATACAAAAAATCAAAACAAATAATATGAGAATCAATACAATTACATCCATTAAGCCTTCTTTTTTATATTAAACAGTCATGATCATATTTGAATAAATTTTAAAAAACTCTAAATTACACTAATAATTTAGATGATTTATTATGTGCTAAATGTTAAAAATTCAACATTTTTTAAATTTAATTATTTTTGACTCGAATAGCAAAAATGGTGTCTTCTACAATTTTAACCTGAGAATACAATGTTTTATATGTGTTTAAATGATTTTCTTTCAATTCACTAATCAGAATACCGACTGATTTAAGTAAATCTTCTGTATCGTGTTCAATAATGTTCTCTTCATTTTTAGATTGTAGGCAAATCCCACAATATTTGTATTTAGAGTACTTAGATCTATCACATTTCTGACAATCATCTATTTCACCATTTCCAAACCATTGAAAATGATCTAGGCAAAATTTATGCAATGGGGATATAACTTCTCTGCATTCCCAAAAATTACAAGTATTTGTCAAAAAAAACACCTCTTTCAGGAGTTTATATCAATTGCATGTATAATGGCTATTAACATTTGATGAATTAATCCTATGATTTTAAAATTGCAATAACCTGAATCACTCAATATAAAGGAAGTTAAAATGGAAATTATCGTAGTTATTGTTGTAGTGGCAATAATACTTTTAGTGCTAAGCGTAACTATCATTCCACAGCAATCAATAGGCCTTATTGAAAGAGTTGGTAAATTCAGTAGAACACTTGGCCCAGGATTACATTTCCGCATACCTTTGATTGAAAGAGTTGCCGGTAAAGAATCAATACGGATCAGGCAATTAGATGTAGCAGTAGAAACTAAAACTAAAGATAATGTATTTGTTAATCTATCTGTTTCCGTTCAATTTTTAGCTATATCTGAAAAGATTTTCGATGCTTTTTACAAACTCACAAATGTTAACAGCCAAATCACTTCATATGTTTATGACGTAGTTCGTGGAGAAGTACCTAAGAAAACATTAGACGAAGTTTTTGAAACTAAAGATGAATTGGCTCAGATTATCAAATCAGAACTAACCGATTCAATGGATGATTTTGGATATACAATCGTAAAATCTCTTATTACCGATATTGACCCTGCTATTAATGTAAAAGAAGCAATGAATCAAATTAATGCTACAGCTAGATTAAGAGTTGCCGCACAAAATGAAGCTGAAGCCGATAAAATCAGGCAAGTCAAAAGTGCAGAAGCAGATGCAGAGTCAAAAAAATTACAAGGGGAAGGTGTTGCTCAGCAAAGAGCCGCAATTATAGAAGGTTTCAGAGCATCAATTACTGATCTAAAAGAAGTTACAGGTAGTGATGTCACTACGCAAGACGTTATGAACATGGTAATGATGGTTCAATATTTTGACGCATTGAGAGACATAGGAACAACAGGCCAAAACAATGCTGTACTAATCCCATACGGAGCAGGCGGTTCCAACGAAATAATGCAACAAATGACTCAAGCATTGGTCACATCTGACCTAATTAATAAAAAGAAACACTCTAACTCAGAAACTACTGCAACAAATGAAAACCAAAAAGACAATTCATAGCAATTAGCCTGCACTAAATTTAAGTCCCATTAATTATGGAGCTACTTTGAGATTAAAAAATAAAGTTTCTGTAATTACGGGAGCTACATGGTGAGCTTCATCAAGTAGGAAGTTTATGTTGGAATGTTAACATGAGGATCCTTATTTATCAGAAATTATTGCTAACGTATTGTGTGTGAATTAACGAACAAACAAATTTTAGAGATTATATAGAATTACGCTTATCAACACCTGATGTATAATGTTATCTTAACTATGAGAAGATTCATAACTGTAATAACGCTTCAAAGTCGAAAGCAAAGGCTTGTAAGACAGTAAATAGTTTTCTTTATAGCTAAACCCATGAAAATGGGCCTGTAGCTCAGGTGGTTAGAGCGCAGTCCTGATAAGACTGAGGTCCCTGGTTCGAGTCCAGGCAGGCCCACCATTCATTATTTTGATTGATATGGTATCGAAGAATGGTTCAGATTAATGATCAATCTACCCTCTTTACCAACCAAGTAACCAAAAGTAAATTCAAGCTTCATTTCATCGTCACTATCCGATGGAGTAAAAAAATAATTACCCATTGCTGTAGCAGAGGTAACATTAACAACAATTTGCTGCTCACCAAAACGGACTTTAGACCATGGACGAATAGCAAAACATTTATCTTCCGGGATTTCTCCACCTACAAAATATGACAAAACATGATCATAGGTTTTGCGAAATGGGACATCAGACGCTAAAGATGGTTTGAACATTACCTCAGATTCATCATAAGCATAAAGAGTTTTAATGTGTTGAATAGCTCGAGTTTTGTAATCACCGTTTGCTAAAAAAACTCTACCAATATCCACAATTCCATCTGCCCAAGATTTTTGTGCATCCAAAACATCTTGTTTGGTAATAGAAATATCAGACACGATTAAGCTCCATTTAATATCCTAAAATACTCGATTCAGTTTAGCACCAGATTATATAAACAAAAAGTAGACCTACATTAAAAACATAGGTCTACTTAAATATTTTTATGAGCTTTTTTAGGATTTTCTAATAGTGAAAATTCCTAGAAGTAGGTTAATTAATGTAAAACCTAAATAAGCAGGCAATATAAACATATTTTCATCGCCTAGTGCCAAAATACCTGTTACAACAAAAGCATAAACACTTACCAGAATCATAATTCCTGAAACTGCCACATGAAATTCTTTTTGTAAATAGTAACCTAAACCAGTAATTGCAAAGCCCAAAAACATTGCTGGCCAAACAATTGAACCAACTGCTAGGTCTAGAGCTTGAAAAGTAGCGTCATTAGGCTGTGTAGCCATAGAGTCTGCAACCATACCTGCGGCATATGCAATAACAACAATTAAAAATCCAATTTTTACCAATGGAAATCCATCACCGTCACTCATGGAATCTTTTACCCTCATTAGAGAAATTGGAATTACTAGAAGAATCCAAGAGCCTAATTTTTCAGTCCATAATGAGTTAAGTAAACCTGCGCCGTCAGGACCTAAGCCTATATAAATTATAAGTGGCGCAAGTGCTCCTACAATAAATAAAATACCAGTCAACATATTAGATTTCAGAAAATCCGCCATTCGAAAACTCCTTTATCAATCATTTAAACACTTGATATTGGAATGTTAAATGTCTAAAAGATAAAGTTAAATGATTTTATATCCTTAAAATTTAGGAGATTTGTTTCTAATATTAATCGATAGGGTGTTTCCAAGTAGATTGAATATCTTTTTCAAATGCATACCCTACCCTTGAAATCAAAGGTTCTTGGTTAGGATGACCTACTATTTGAAGACTCATAGGTAACCCTGACTCACTATAACCAGAAGGAATAGAAATTGTAGGGTATCCATTATAATCAAAAGGAACTGTAAATCTCTGGAAATAATCTACTATCCCTCTACTAGCTCTGTTAGTCGCTACAGAACCATAATTTATAGAGTCGTCTACATCATGAGGCAATCTAGGAACAGAAGGACAAATCATTGCATCAATTCCATCAAAAGCTCTTCTCATAATACTGTTAGAAGTAGCTCTCTGTTTAGATGCTTGAATGTAATAAGTTTGAGACACCTTTGATCCCATTTCTAACCATTCTCTAAAAAATGGCCCATACTTATCAGCATGCTTTGGGAAATTTTCCAAGTGAGCATTGTATGCTTCTGCAGTACAAATAGTCTGCCAATAGGATAAGTACTTATCAATACTCTCGAACTCTATCTTTTTAATAGTAGCACCAGCATTTCCTAATATTGCTAGTCCATTTCTAACAGAAGCAACAATTTCTTTATGAATATCCTCTTCGGCATAAGATTCACAATACCCCAAAACAATTCCACGTAAGTCAACATTGTGTAAATCAGGAAATTGAAGAGGGTCTTCAAATATAGTTGTTGGGTCATTAGAGTCATAACCTGAAATAACTGACAGCATCATTGTTGCATCATCAACATTTCTTGTCATAGGTCCAACATGATCTAAAGTTTTTTTTAAAAAAGTTGCCGGAAAAGTTGCCGGATAGGTATTTGATAACCTGTAAAAAAGGTACAAAAAGAGTGAATTTCGTAGCTAAACCCATGAAAATGGGCCTGTAGCTCAGGTGGTTAGAGCGCAGTCCTGATAAGACTGAGGTCCCTGGTTCGAGTCCAGGCAGGCCCACCATCCAAATTATGATTTGAGGTAGTAAATTAGTCACAGTAGTGTACTGAAACCTTCATTTCCATTATTTGGATTTGATTAGGTTTTTATGCAGAATTATTCAATCTCAATTGATACTGAATAAACAAGTTTATTTTTCTCATTTCATATTAAGATATATTAATGAAAGATTTGAAGAAAGATATGATTATTGTTGGTTTTTTTATTGTAGGTCTTTTTAGCATATGGTGGGGTGGTGAAGAGTGGTATGAACGCAAAGTTTATAATCAATACTTCAATCAATTAATCACAATACTATGCGAGGATCGTCCTGCCATAAATAATGGCATTTACGGTAAGTCAGTTATCAACTGTAGCAACGGAATACCTGCAAGTGGTGGTATTTTCGTTTTTGGCCCAAATATCGACACTCATAACATACCCAGCTCAAAAACGATAAGTACTGAAACAGATCAATCCAAATATCGTATTATCGCAAAACAGTACACTGTCATTCATGCTGAATTAGACGAAATTTCTAGGTCCGATAAAACGAAATTAGTTAATGTCACTCATAATGAGTTCACAACAACATTACAAGACTGGATTGATCAATTATCAGATGTCCAAAATAAAATAGAAATCACTAGGAATCAAATATATAAAGAATTTCCTTATGTAGAAAACAATATGAATCTGATGGATAGGAACAGTATGGGTCTTGAAACACTTCAGCTTAGTTGCTCAAGTCATAAAAAATATCATGAGGATTTCCTGTTAAATAAGATAGATGAGAATGATCTAATAAAAACTTCATTTAATTCACTGAACACATCCTGCCTACAGCTGAATTTAATCACCAAGAATTTAAGCCAATTGGTAAAAATATTAGGGACATTAAAAGAAGTAACACGTTAGGCATGTTAATTAACTCAACATATTCCCAAAAATTTGAAATCTTTTTTAGATGCTTCTCAAGGGTTCATTTTCACGATATAAGACATCTAATATGAAAAACTTAACATTATGGTATTTATTCTCACGATCCATAATTTTATACTACTTCTAGATAATTCCATTCTAACCAAATGTCAGGGCGTTTAAGTAATCAGGAAAAACATTATTGAAGATATTTATATTAGGAAATAGGCTTAATTAGTCAGGTAGTTATACTCTTAAAAATACTTTATAGTTACATTAATAATTATAGGAAATATCTAATAGAAAATTGTAACTAAAGGATGAAAATGGCGAGAGTACCATATATCAAGAGAGATGACTTACCAGAAACACAACAATCTATATTTGACAACATTGCTGAGACTAGAGGCCGAGTTTCAAATGTGTTTTCGGCCATGCTTAATAATGCTGAGGCCACAAAAGCTGTAACCTCAGTTGGTGAATATATTAGATTCAAATCACCACTCGATCCAGCAATCAGAGAAACAGCCATTTTGACCACAGCAAAGGAAATGAAAAATAGCTACGAATGGGCTCAACACGAACCTGTTGCTAGACAAGTAGGGGTCAGAGATGAAGTCATCGAATCTATTATTTCCGGTAAAGGTCCGATGGGATTACCAGCTAAAGAAGGTGTGTTCATCCAAGGTGCAAGAGAAATAGTGCGTAACGGTACACTAACCGATCGAACATACCAAGCACTTGATCATTTACTCGGCACACAATTAACCATCGACTTTATCGTTACTGTAAGTTATTACAGCATGCTCTCACGACTTATTTCATCTTTAGATGTAGATTTAGATGAATGGTTAACTCTAAATGATGAATTTGATACTAAATAGGTCTCATTAACAGACTTTATGGATATATAATCAAATCATGACAATAAAAGACAATGAACCCGCACCCACATCTGGAATAAGTTTGCTTATCGGATTATCTGTAGGTCACGGAATTAAACATTTTGGACAAGGAGCCCTGACTGTAATTGGTCCTTTATTAAAATTATCCTTGAATCTTTCCAACGTATCCTACGGATTGATATTTTCTATACTCAACGTATCAAGCGGACTTTCCAATATTCCTGCCGGTATCTTATCTGATATGTACAGGAAAAAGATTGCTTGGCTATTAGCTATTTCGATGTTCACCATTTCATTCGGTTACCTCACTCTTGGCCTATCAAAAAATTACATTTTAGTTTTATTTGCTGTAATGGCTATTGGATTTGGAACAAGTTTTTGGCATGCTCCAGCTTTTGGTACATTAGCAGCTAGATTTCCTGAGAGAAAAGGGTTTGCTATCTCTATTCATCTAACAGGTGCGCAAATAGGAAATACAGTAGGCCCGCCATTAATCGGTGGACTGATATCAGGTATAACAGCAGGTTCAGTATTTAAATTCTCAGGTTTAGGTTGGGAAAACGTGTCAATGTTACTTACCATACCTATGCTCATCACAGGACTATTAGTGTTAATTATGTTTAAGTCCGCTGGGTCAGAAGCAACATCCAATTGGTCATTTCAAGAGTATATAGACAGAACAAAAATACTTTTAAAAGACAAAGTAATATTGGGATTAATTTCACTCGGAGCAATAAGGGCTAGTATTCATTCTTCATTTCAATTATTCCTTGCAGTATATTTGAAAGAAGAACTTAGTTATTCAGCTTTTATAATCGGTTGGCACATAGCACTAATTACTGCGGCAGGAATTATTTCAACACCAATTATGGGTATTTTGTCCGATAAATTCGGTAGAAAAATAGTTATTCAAGTTTCAATGAGTTTAATGGCGATTTATTTATTTTTATTCTTAGTATTTAATGAAGGCATAGGATTAGTAATACTTATAGGTTTTTTAGGAATGTTTTTCTTTTCTGTAATGCCTATTGTCACAGCAGCAACCATGGACAGAGTACCAAAAGGGAGTGAAGGAAGTGGAACTGCGCTGAATTTTATTGGAATGTCATTAATTGGATTTATGGCACCAATATTCGCAGGTCTTATATATGCTCAATATAACTTCACAGGCATATCCGTTTTCTCGGGTATAATGGCTATTCTAGGTATAGTTCTATGCACTATACTACCGCTTAAAAAAATTAACCCGGACAACATTTAACTGAAATTTGGGTGTGTATAATTTTGAAATTATAATAGCATAATAAAAATTTTGAATATTATTAGTCTAGAAAGGCCATAAAATCAGTAATATTAAACCAACACAACATCTAGAAAACGTAAAATTATTGTCCCAACAATTAATAGATTCGTCTGATGAAATCGACTCAACGCATCGAATCCCAGATTCACTTTTAAAACAAATACATGACTTTAGGCTATGTAGAATGTTGTTACCAGTTTCCATTGATGGCGATGAAGTACACCCTTGCATTTATCTCAACACAGTTGAAGAGATATCTCGTAACAATGCTTCTGTAGGCTGGAATATATTTGTAGCAAACAGCTCCGCTTTAATATCTCCATATTTGAAACTCAAAACATCTGAAACGATTTTTGGACCTGAAAACGCATGGGTTTCATGGGGTCCTCCAAATGGAACAATTGCCACAGTTGAGGGAACTGGTTATCGAATAAGTGGCAATTGGGATTTCGCAAGTGGTTGCAGACAGGCAACATGGATGGGGGTACATTGCATGGTTAAGGAAAAAGATGGATCAACACGACTTAGCCAAAATGGGCAACCAGAAACCCGTACTATGTTATTCCCCGTAGACAATGCACACATAATAGACACTTGGAACACTATAGGATTAAAGGGGACTTCGTCTGATTCCTATAGTATCGAAAATCTATTTGTCGACGAGTCATTTACTGGCCTTAGAGAATCTCCAGATACCAACACTGAAGCAGGTCCATTGTATTCATTCACAATGCAAGGTATCTATGCAGTTGGAGTTGCAGCTGTCGCTTTGGGAATAGCTAGAGGAATGTTAGATTCTTTTAAGGAATTAGCTACTGTAAAAACTCCTAGAAGTTTACAAACTCTCTCGAAAAACCCGAATGTGCAAGGAGGAATAGCTAAAAGTGAAGCGAAAATCGGTTCTGCAAAGTCTTATCTCTCAGAAACACTATGTAATATTTACGATGCTGCCCAACCCAAGACTCCTATAGATTTAAGTGAACGTGCGTTAGTACGCCTCGCTAGTACTAACGCAATTCATAATTCTATTAAAGTAGTAGATTGGGTATATCATCAAGCTGGCGTTAATTCAATTTTCCCTGACCAACCTTTTGAAAGACCCTTCCGTGACATACACACCCTGTCTCAGCAAATCCAAGCTAGAAATTCTCATTACGAATCAGTGGGTAAAATATTATTGGGTATTTCAAACCGAAGTTTTTTTTAACTAAATTTAAACAGAATATTAATAATATTTAAAATGTAATTAAAACGAAATCAATCCATGGTTTGGTATGAACCGAAATATATTCGATTGCTAAAAATGTTTTACTAACTGCTATTGATGGTGCAAAACTCATTATAAATATTAATATTTTCAATTAGTACAGCTTTGTATCTGCCCGAAAACCCGGATAATACAATGGAATAACATGCTATATTATATCTTCCGAATAAATACATTAAAGGTGAATCAAACATGGAGAAGATACTAATTACGGGGATATCTGGACTTGTAGGAAGCACAATAGCAGCTCAATTAAAAGACGATTATACAGTTACCGGAATTGATTTATCTGAATCATTAATAGCCCCCACCACAATTGCTGATTGTACTAAGTTAAATGGCATTTTATCCGCTTTTGATGGAATTGATATAGTAATAGATTTAGCATCTAATCCTAATCAGTACATGGATTGGAAAATGGCTCATAATATAAATTTACTTTGTACTTCAAACGCATTGGAAGCGGCACGTATTTCGGGTGTTAAAAGATTAATATATGCTAGTTCAAATCACGCTACAGGCATGTATGAAAGTGATAGCCCCTACAAAGAAATAGTATCGGGTGAGTATGATAAGTTAAATAGTATAGATTTACCTTTGTTAAGTTCCGATATGCCTATAAGACCCGATGGTCCTTATGGAATCGCCAAAGCTTTTGGAGAGGCAGCGGGTAGACATTATTCTGACCAATACGATATCAGTGTTATATGCCTAAGAATTGGAACAGTAAATAAAGAAAATAAACCTCTGAATAAGCGACAATTCTCAACATGGTTAAGCCATTCCGACCTAGGTAAACTCATCAAATGCTCTATAACAGCAAATGACAGTATTAAATTCGGAATATATTACGGTGTTTCAAACAATAAATGGCGATTCTGGGATATTTCTAATTCTATAGAAGATATAGGATACGCCCCCGACGATAATGCTGAGGCATGGAGATAATTATAAAAACACAATGGTTTTGTATATAATAAAAACATGGTAAAAATATATTTATTATCAGCACTTTTGTTTCTATTTATAATAGCCTGTGACCCATCTAATGAAGTATCTAATAATACGACTGAGGATTTTAACTATTATTCAAACCAGTTGATCCTGAAAGAAAAAAAAATGAATACCGATGTTGACATACAATCGACTATCCCAACTATGATTACTCAAATACCAAGGCCTACCATAGAATTGCCCCTAATAACTCCTATACATTCATTATCCACATCACCAACAATTGCTCTACCTAATGAAACAGCAATAGTATCCATAAATAACACTCCAAAAGCCATTTACCCCACCTCTGTTACTACACAAGTACCAACATCAATCCCGACTTTAGTACCAACTTCAATCCCGACTTTAGTACCAACATCAATCCCGACTTTAGTACCAACATCAATCCCGACTTTAGTACCAACTTCGGAAAAATTATCTGAGTACCCAACAGCCCAATGTATTGACGGAACCTTTATATATTTTTTAAATCCTTGGGCTCAAGGAATTTGCCAAAATAATGGTGGAATCAGTTCATATTTAGACAATCCTAATGAAGTATCTTCAGATACATCCACTCCGCAACCTCCAACTCCAACTCCAACTCCAACAGGTAGGGGATAATCAATTTATGTTAAACAATTGTATTCCTGTATATTTCAGGCAAAACACTTTAATATTAAGACATGACTTTTGTAAAAGATATAAGCGAATTTGACATTATTAATAGGCTTGAAAAAGTTTTAATTAATAATTTATCTATGACCCTACCTAAAGACATCAAAATGTCTATCGGAGATGATTCTGCTGTCATTACAACAGACAACGGACTACAAGTCATATCAACAGACGCATTAGTAGAAAACGTACATTTTATCTATGCCCAAATTCCTATGGCAGACCTTGGATGGAAATCTATTGCTGTAAATTATAGTGATATAGCTGCAATGGGATGTGAACCAGTAGCATCTGTGGTAACACTCGGACTGAAGCCCGACCAAAAAATTGAAGATATTGAAGACTTATATTTAGGATTTTCTAAAATTATTAATGAATACGGGGGTAGCCTAATAGGCGGCGACATAGTCAAGTCAGATACTTTTTTTATTTCCATAACTGTTATCGGTAAAACTAATACTGGCAATACTTTAACTAGAGCTAATGCGATTCCAGGAGATGTTATCGCAGTTACCGGACATTTAGGAAATTCTTCTGCAGGATACAAACTAATTAACGGAAATAATGCGAAAAACGATATCAATTTAGAGTTCATCAAAGCACACAACCAGCCTATACCAAGAATTATTGAGGGCATCACTGCTCTTGAATGCGGTATTAGCACTGGCATGGATATAAGCGACGGATTAATTAAGGACTTAACAAAAATTTGTGTGGCAAGCGATGTTGCTGCTGAAATATACGTTGATGATATACCGGTATCCAATAATTTAAAAACATTATTTCCTGATACATGGTTAGATCTTGTCTTGGGAGGCGGTGAAGATTACGAACTATTGTTAATAGGAAACAGGAACTTGATCCAAAACATCAACAAGCGTGAGGGTATAGATCTTAGCATTATAGGTAGCATACATGAAGGTAATAGCAAAGTGTCTGTGTACAACCAAAAGAAAGAAATACTAGATATTAATTTAACTGGATGGGACCATTTTAAAAACTAAAAGGAATAAGTGAATAAGTGAAGGAAATAATTTTTGACGTGTCAGGGGATCTAGGTTACCGCCCAACTGAGATAATATCTGACCTTAGAATAGTAGCTGAAACAATGTTCATGCCAATGAAAATGGTAGGATTTTGGGATTTCGAACAAGACATGCACCTGTGTCCGCAACTAGAAAGACGTCAGCCATGTCCCCACTCTTCCGAAATATCAGATCCTGATCATATTACTTATGCACAAACCTTGCAAAAAGAAAGACAATCTGTACTTTCTATTTCCTTTCCACACGCTAAAATAACTCTATTCATGGCATAACATCTAATTTGGAATCTTTCCATAAATCCTAATACTTCTAACTGATCAAGTTCCTAATTTCCGTATCCAACTAGTTCAGATAATACTTAGTGCAGATGTCCAATATCGATAATTAAAGACAATTCAGCCAGGCCATCAAATAGAGTAACTTATAATAAATCAAGTCTATTATAAGTTATAGTTGATACTTAATCATTTTGAGAAAGTATTAAATATTTACCAGGCATTATAGAAATATTTTTTCTTTATAGCTTAATTTCATCTGCGGCAGGCAAAATAATTCCATATGTATTCGCATTATCAAAAGTTACGTAACTCATTTTTGAATTCGTGAAATTAGACATTGCAAGATTAGTTTCTGAATAATTAACGTTTACAATAGAAGATCCAACAAAAGTACTTCTTCTAAAATCAGATTCTGTCATGATTAGGTCATTTAACACAGCATAGTTGAAATTTGATTCCAACGCTGCCACTTTATCAAAAGAAGTTGAATCGCAATTCACATTAACCAATTGGGTCCACCTTAAGTCACCATTGTTAAAGTTAACATTTTTCAAAAAACTGCCTGAAAAATTAGCACCTCCTAAATTACAGCCTTGGAAATTTACACTTTCCAAAGTTGATTTTGAAAAATCTGTATAACGAAGATCCATATGGCTAAAATCAATTCCTATTAGTGTAATGTCTGTCAAATCCATAGCTGACAAATCCGATTCCATAAAAGATTCACCAGAATCATAAATTTTCTGGATATTTTGTTTGGGAATTCGATCTTTCATATTTCTAATATCTCACTAAGCTTTCAATAGCCCTAGACTTCAATAAATTTCTTCCATTCAAATCGACCAATTCAATAACAGTGACAATACCCATAATACAGGCATTCATTTGTTCTATTAAATTACATGCTGCATTTAAAGTGCCCCCTGTAGCCAAGATGTCATCAATCAAAATTACTTTCTTGAATTCAACGAATGCATCAATATGAATTTCCAATGAATCCCTCCCATATTCTAGATCATAAGAAATACTTACGGTTTCAAAGGGTAACTTACCTGGTTTTCGAATCGGAATAAGTGGCAATTTCAATTTGTTAGCAATAGGAGCTGCAAATATAAATCCTCTTGCATCTATAGTAGCTATACAATCCGGTTGAAAAACCTCTACTTTTGTTTTCATAGTATCGATCACAAAATCAAATACATGTGGATCTAATAATAATGGAGTTATATCTCGGAATATCACCCCATTAATCGGAAAATCATCTACATTTCGAATATATTTTTTGAGATCCATAAGTTATTTGTATCATTGATACCGCAGGGCATCAATAGGATGTAGCTTAGATGCTCTATAAGCAGGAAATATACCGAAAAATAACCCAATTGACACAGAAACTGATAGCGCTAACATTGCAATTTCCATGGTAAATGAAGATGTTAGAAACTGATCTCCAATCGGAATCCCATTCAACAAATGAGATACGCCGTATCCTAACAACATTCCGATCAAACCGCCTGTTGCCGTCAGAAGGACAGATTCAATGACAAATTGCAGCAAAATATCGTATCTAGTTGCTCCTAATGCTTTTCGAATACCTATTTCTCTAGTTCTTTCAGTGACTGTTACCAACATAATATTCATTATGCCTATACCGCCTACAAGCAATGAAACGGCAGCAATACTTGTAAGAAAAATAATTATTGCATTTGTTATAACTTCTAGGCTCTCAAGTATTTCTTGTTGATTGGTAACAAGAAAGTCATCTTCTTCAACTATACGATGGTTCAAACGAATCATTTTTGCAGTCTCTGCCATAGCTAAAGAAACTTCTTCAGATCCAATTGCTTTAACCATAATCCAATCAATTTCCAAATCTCTATTCAAATTAGCGGGAGGAGACAATGATTCATACATTGTATTAAGAGGAATGTAACTGGTTTTATTGATTCCTTGATCTCCAAAAGTATTGTCCTGTTCTTCCATAACTCCAATAATCAAAAATCTGTTGCTAGAAATTTTTAAATATTTTCCTATAGGGTCAATTCCATCGAATAAAGTATTCACCACTTCCGATCCTATTACTATTACTTTACTTGATTGGATCATATGAGCATCTGTAAGGAAAATACCCTTATCTATTTTCAAATTTCTAATGTCATAATATGAGTCTGTAATTCCTAATATCTTAGCTATCATTCTATTCTCCGAATAGACAATACGACCCGACCAATTTTTCTCAGCTGCAACGTCTAATATATTAGGTGCATTATCCGTATCTATAAGTGTTTCCATATCATCTAAAGTGAGTAAATTCCACTCATTGTTTTCTCCTGGGTCGCTGGGTATTAGAAAAATCAAGTTGGTACCCATACCCTCGAGATTAGATACTATGAGATCTTGAACTCCTCTTCCAAGAGACATTAGAGAAATAACAGCCGCGATACCAATTACTATTCCCAATAATGCCAACGTAGCCCTAAGCTTATTTGCTCCCAAAGATCTTAGAGCCATTATAAATATAATAAATGACTTCATAAAGGCTGACTTGAGTTCAAAATATTATTTGAATCCTTCTGTATTACCCCATCAACAATTTGTATTGTTCTTTTAGCTCTATCAGCAATATTTGATTCATGAGTCACTAAAATCACGGTTAAAGATTCTTCTGAATTTAAAGTTTCGATCAATTTCATTATTTCTTTAGTAGACTGAGAGTCTAAATTTCCGGTAGGTTCATCAGCCAATAAAATAGACGGATTAGTACACAGTGCTCTCGCAATTCCTACTCTCTGCTGTTGTCCTCCGGACAGTTCTGCTGGTAAATGATTAATACGATCAAACAGTCCAACCTTGGTGAGTGCATCAACAGCTTTAGATTTTTTCTGTTTATAATCCCCGTAAATCAAAGGTAATTCTACATTTTGTAGAGCAGTTAATCGCGGCAATAAATTATACGTCTGGAACACGAATCCAATAGTTTTATTTCTTATTTTTGCCAATCCTGATTCATTAAGTCTACTAACCTCATTACCATTCAAAAAGTATTGCCCTTCAGTTGGTACATCAAGACATCCGAGTATGTTCATCAAAGTAGATTTTCCCGAACCCGATGGTCCAGTTATTGCCAAAAAATCCCCCGATTTCACTATCAAATCTATTCCGTCCAAAGCGGCAACTTTAACTGAACCTATAGAATAATGTTTTTTTACATTACAGATTTCAATCAAGTTAACATTTTTTGTAATCATCTATCTTGGTCCATTGTTACCTCTGCGTCCACCTTCACCATTTCCAGGAGGTTGATTTTCTTCACTATCAAATAAATTAAATTTATTCGTACTGGTAAAAGCACTGTTTATTACTATAGTATCTCCGGGTACCAATCCTTTGATTATAGAAACCCAAAACTCATCATTTGATCCTAATTCAACTAATCGTTCTGTTACTTTTTCATCACTATAAACTTTAATATAACTTTCATTTCCTTTATTAATTATTGTATTCAAAGGTACTAAAACTTGGTTTGTTTCTGTTGACAAAATAATCCTTGCCACACCGGAAAGACCTTCTTTTAATTCTAATTTGTTATCTGAATTCAATTTAATAACTATTGGATATGTAACCACACCGTCTTGATTGCCTATATCTGAAACTTTTATCACCACACCTGTAATATCTGTTTCATTGATAGAATCTAGATCTATTTCTGCTGCCATGGAATTATTAATCAACATGATTTCTGATTCTGAAACAGAACCTCTAAATTCAAGGTCAGTTTTAGGAGTTATAACAGCCACGACTTGCCCTGAATTGATGTTCATACCTTTTATAATTTTTGTTTGTTTCAGTATTCCATCATAAGGCGCATGAATCGCAGAATGATCTAAATTATTAATCGCATCATCTAGTATTGCTTGACGTTTTAATATAGTAACCTTAAGAAGTGAAACATCTAGAGCAAGGTTAATCAATTCGTCTTCATAAAGCTCTATAGCTCTATTTAGAGAATTTTGATTTTTTACTTTTAATGCTTCTGCGGATTTCAATGAAGATAATCCCTGTATTACTTTTGATTTAGTTTTTGTAAGAGAAGCTTCGGCCGCAACAACTGAAGCTTGAGCAACTTCAACGGATGAGATAGAAGATGAAACAATTGCATTCTGAGCATTGAAAGTATGATAATCTTCTTGGTAATTATCCCAAGCGCTTTGAATATCTCTATGGACGCAGTAATGCCCGTCTGTAAACTTTTGCGTGTCTAAACAATTTCCGACTACGTTCCCTGGATACAACGATAGCCATGTTAAAACAATGTTGTCATTATAATCCTTGGGTTCTGTTTGAGAAGCTGATGGTAATGTTCCATAATCCATATAATGTAATATATCTTGCTTCCGGTATGTCCTATCATAAATATTATTTATATCAATATTTAATCGCTCATATACCTTTTGCGGGGAAAGCTTTTGCAATTCCGAGTCAGATATACCGAACCATTTATATAATTCTTCTTTATATTCATTTTCGAATTTATTGTTCTCTTTCTCCTTATTTTCTGCTGAAAAAATTGCTTTTTCTAAGGATGATTCGGCCGTTATGACTGCAGATATAGCTTTATTTAAGGTGGCTTTTGCTGTTATTACAGAAGCATCATTAGTTTCAATATCTGCATTTTTAGATAATATATTAGAATTATCTGCAGCGAACGTGGCCTCAGCACCGATCATATCGGCCTTTAACTTAAGAATATGTAGTGGGGTTTCTGGGTTTTCTAACACGACTAATTCTCTACGAGAAACAGTTAAATCGTTTTCTGCTATAACCACTAATTCAGTTAATGTTGCAATGGTTTTTTGATCCAAAGAGGCTATTAAATCACCTTTATTAATTCTAATTGGATCAATATGTTCAAAGCCCACTTCGCCAATGGTACCATTTGAAGGAAAATACAAGTTTTGTTCTCCTGAATAATAAATATTGCCGTTAATAGAAAGCCCTCTTACCAAATCATCATCTGACACAACGTATATCTGTTGCCCACGATCTAGTCCCGGAATAGAATTGTCTGATGCTCTTCCTCTGCAAGCAATTGTAATAATTAACAATAGCAATATTGAAACAAATAATAACGTAGTTTTAAATTTCACAGGTAAATTAAGATCCTTGTTTTGTCGTATTTCATATGATGGAAAAAGAAGGTCAATTGAAAAAATTATTCAGTATCAATTTTACGAGAACCACCATCCCGAATCAAGCGATTTTAATGTTGCCATGAATATTATTTACATATCTGTTTTATTGAGGAGCATTAGAAAAATCGGTTACCCCTGCGGCTCCGAGCCACCATTTAATAGTCATGTTGCTTCCAGACGTTGAAACAAATCGCATAACACCGTAACGATCATTTTGTTTGAATACAAGCAATCCATCATTTTGAGCGCTAGATCCATGATATGCCGGTGCATCTTCTGAACATATACCAATGTTTGGTCCTCTCGAATAGTTAAAAGAAGCCACATTGGACAATTGTCCGAAATTATCAGCACCGTCATAAGATCCGTTATGCCACGTTATGGTTCCATTACATCCGTGACCCTGTGCATTTACGTTTGCAATATCAATAAATCCATGCCCATTATCATTGTAATAATAAAAATAGCCTCGTTTACCACTTGCTGCAGACCACCACATTCTTGATCCGGTGCCAATGCTATAACTAGAGCTTTCTGTCATTACCGTTGTTCCGTAAGTACCGTCAAATGTCGCACTTGGGGTAGGTGTTGGTGTTGGTGTTGGTGTTGGTGTTGGGGTAGGTGTAGGTGGTGTAGGTGTTGGGGTAGGTGTAGGTGGTGTAGGTGTAGGTGTAGGCGTAGACGTTGGTGTTGGGGTAGGTGTAGGTGGTGTAGGCGTAGACGTTGGTGCCGGTGTAGGCGTAGACGTTGGTGCCGGTGTAGGCGTAGACGTTGATGTGGTGTTATTAACAATTATTGTACCTAAAGTATTATTGTTAAGGCTAGTACCTACGGAAGTACCGCTTCCACAAGAATATTGTAAACTACCTACAAATTGCATATAGTAGGTTCCAGGAGTGCTAGGAGCATTGAATGTAAATGTTTTATTAACATTACCTAGTTCCCCATAAGAACCGTTGAGCAAACGCGCATCGGAAGTTCCACCACTTTTTATACAACTAGTAAAGACGTCATTCATTTTTACCATTAACTGGACTATACAACCTGGACAGTATGTTGCATGAGTATAAGACATCTGAATATTGGTTGTTACATTGGATCCCGGATTAACTGTAACAACATTAGATCCCGAATTATTAATATTGACAGTATTCCAAGTAGTAGTTCTTCCTGCATATACAATTGTTATTGGTGACGAATTGGAATTTGCAGATGTTGGTGTTGGAGTAGGTGTGATTGTTGGGGTAGGACTCGGAGTAGGTGTGATTGTTGGGGTAGGACTCGGAGTAGGTGTGATTGTTGGAGTAGGAGTCGGAGTAGGTGTGATTGTTGGAGTAGGTGTGATTGTTGGAGTAGGTGTGATTGTTGGAGTAGGTGTCGGGGTTGGGCTGATTATTGGAGTAGGTGTGATTGTTGGAGTAGGTGTCGGGGTTGGGCTGATTGTTGGAGTAGGTGTGATTGTTGGAGTAGGTGTCGGGGTTGGGCTGATTATTGGTGTTAGTGTGATTGTTGGAGTTGGAGTTGGAGTTGGTGTTGGATATGTTTGCAGAGGCTGAATATTCAACACATATGGACCACTTCCATTTCCTATAGATTGCACTCTAATATAATGAATGCCCGAATAATTAAAAGTATAAGATGCTATAAATGCATTAGATCCAGATCCCCCATCATCATCGCTCTTTATCATATTTTTATCTGACGACAATACTTCAATATAAGGATCTACTTCGTTATAAACCGATTCCATTTCTATGGCAATAGAATAACCTACAATTCCCATTATTTTATAAACATGCATAAGGTTAGGAGAAATCGAATTTCTTTGAGTAATCTTAGAATAGGTTTGCCAATTTAATACAAAAGGGTTATCTATTTCAAAAACTTCTATCGGTTGAGGGATTATTGTAGGAATAGCTGTGGCTGTAGGTGTTGGATAAATTTGTATTTGCGATTGTACAGTTAATATATCCGAGGTATACAACATCATATTAGTTGAATCGTACAACCGTAATTCATATCTACCAGGATTAATACCTTTTGATTTAAGATCTTCAATAATGTATAAACCTGACTGGTATAACTCAACAGATTTATAATGTTTAAATTCTGCTGAGCTTGCTCCAACCGGGAATAAACCAATCCATAACCCATCACTTTCACTTGGCAAATAATTATATTCGACATTAATGTTTTCATTGAAATTAATAGTGTATGAATTCGGAAAAATTGAAATGGAATTGTCGTTGAATTGTTCTGTATCCTGAGAAGGTTCTGGTAATACAGTTGCAGTAACATCGATTACATTTTCTAGATCGATTATTGTACTACTAGGTTCGTTCACATCAGCGTTACTAGGATTAATGAGTAAAGGTTCGTCTAAAATATCATTTAAAATTGATTGCTCTCCAACAATTCCATCCTGATTATCAATACCGATTGCAAATATCGAAAAACCTGGAGTTTCGGCAGAATATTTGTGATATTCAAAACCATCTATACCAATAGTAGATCCCACATGAGTAGTTGGAAGTTCTTGCCAATCCTCACGTTCCCCGTATCTATATAAATTAACATTATTTAATGTAATTCCTTTTTGATCCATCCAATCAGACTTAACATTAAATTCAATATCAGATCGCAAATCAATAGAATTATCTATATTGCCTATAATATTAACGTTTATTGCCTGTATAACAAGAACATTATCAGGAGTACTCGACAGAGAATTCAGAGGTTTTAATTCCATATCCATATCTAAAATCATATTTTCACCGAAAACAGTTATTTTAGAAACGTTGGACAAATTAGACTGTTTTCTATCAGGTATTACTGCGACATATTGTCCTAACGAATTTTCTGTCAAACCAATAGATATTACATTTGGATCATCGTTTACATTAACAATAGATTCAGAAAGATCATTTATGTTTTCAGAAACAGGAGCAATATCTGTATTACTATTAAATTCAGATGGGGTCAAAGAAACAAGATTTTCTCCATCAATGGTTGAATCCATTCCAAGGGCTTGCCCCACAATGGAATTACCAATGTCAAAGGAATCACCAATGTCAAATAAAAAATACCCCCCTATTAAAACGACGAATGTAGCTGTTACAGCGGATAAAGCGTACATCCACTTAGTTAATGAATATTTGACTTTAATCGGTTTAGATTTGACAGTTAACAAAGCAGGCATAACTCTTGTAGAGACGGTTTCTCCAACATCCTCGGTCAAAATACTCAGGATATCCTGAACCTTATCAAGAAGTTCCGGCATACTTTGAAATCTATCTTTCGGCTCTTTTTCTAATGATTTGCTAATAAGAAATTCCAATTCATCTGGGTAATCATCCAATTTAACTTTTAAGGGGATATATTCTCCGGAAACATGAGCAGTAAATATATCAAATGAATTATTACCGTTAAATGGCGGCTCCCCTATAAGCATTTCATAAAGAACGCAAGCCAAAGAATAAATATCAGATCTATGATCTATTTCGTGGCTTTGGATTTGCTCTGGGGACATATACAACGGACTACCCGTCGTAGTATTAGTAGCAGTTAAATTAGGAATAATATCCCCACCTGCTATTCCGAAATCAGCGATCTTTGCTGATCCTGAGTCACTAATTAAAATATTCTCGGGTTTTATATCTCTATGAATAATGCCTTTGTTATGGCATTCAGTTAAACCAGCTGCGATTTCACTAATTATATTTAAGGATCTTCTAACAGATAATTGACCTCCTTGAGTAATAATTCGATGGAGGTTTTCTGGCAAATATTCCGTTACTAAATAATAAAGACCGTCTTCTTCGCCGAAATCCAAAACATTGATAACATTTGGGTGATTAATTGTAGCCAAAATAGAAGCTTCAGTTTGGAATCTTTCCAAAGGTTCTGTTCCCGACAAGGATTCAAGCAGTATTTTTACGGCAACAATCTGTCCCGTGGAAGGATCATGGCCACGATACACCGTACCTTGTCCTCCACGACCTATAACTTCTAATAATTGATAGTTACCTAATCGATTTAATTCCATTTTTTCAATTTATTACACGAAGATATATTGCACTAAAGGTGGATGTTCAACCCTATTAGGTTAATTAAATCATATTCAAAGCAAATAAACATGCGTGAAATTACGTATTTTATTTCATTTCTAAAGTGAACAAATAGGATTCAATAAGGTGAGTTGCAATAATTAATTTTACTAGCTAGAATATCGCTAAGACTTTCCACAGTATCCCCAACCATATTGGAGATATATTGGGGATATATAGATTAGCATTAGCTGAATCACGAAACCAATTAGTAGATATATATAAGGAGAGGAAAATGGGAAATCCCACTAAACTTATCATGAGCTTTATGCTGGCAAGTATGCTTGTATTTGCGATAGCATGTGGTTCATCAGATGATGATACTAGCTCAGTGGCTAACTCTGCCGGTGTCACAGCCGATGCCGCAAACCTTCCTGTTGAATTACCCACCATAGTAGCACCGCAAGAAGCTACTTATTTGAAAGCACTAGAACCTAACGCGAAAAATGGCGGGATTCTTAACTATGCTTGGGTAGCCAGTCCTCCTCACTTCGATATGCACCAATCAGGGACAACAAATAACTGTACACCACAGTGCCCTTTGTTTGATCTAATGGTAGTTAACGATCCCACTGATAACCAAAGAGCTATTGTTAACGGTGGAGTTGCTCAAAGTTGGGACACGAGTGCAGACGGATTAACATGGACCTTTAACTTGAGGAAAAATGTTGATTTTCATGATGGGTCACACATGACTTCAGCTGACGTTGAAGCTACTTTTAACAGAATAATATTTCCGTCGGATACAGTAAATAGCAGAAGAAAAGATCTTTTTAATGCTGTCACTGATGTCAGTGCACCTGATGAATATACTGTTAATTTCACAACTGCTAACCCTGTCTCTGGAGGATATTTCCTACAGGCACTAGCTAGTGGATTCAATGTCATTTTGAGTAAAGCAAACCTTGAATTAAACAATGACGACTTAAAAGCAATTCCTGATTACCCAGGAACCGGAGCATTTAAATACGTTTCTCACGTAGATGCTGAAAAATGGATTGCTGTGAAAAACGAATCGTATTGGAATCCAAATCTGCCTTATCTTGAAGGGATAAATACTTTTCATGTGAGTGGTTCAACTGGGGCTGCTCAAAGAGTAGCAGGATTGATGACAGGTCAATTTGACTATGCTCGTGGTATCGACCCTCAAACATACAACAAATGGCAAGCTAATCCTGAAGAAGGTATCTCCACAGTTAGATTCCCTCAAACAACTATTATCGCTATGTGGTTTAACCTTGCTAAACAAGATAGTGTCTTGCAAGACGCTAATGTTAGAAAAGGAATTTCATACCTGTTTGACAGAGACGCCTTTGTGAAAGGCACTGAATCAGTACGCCCTTTCTATCCTGCGTTTGGATTTGTTCCATATTTCAGCCAGTATGCAGAATCCACAGAAACTGCTAGAAACCGGCCCGGATATGCTGCGACTGGCACAGCTGAAAGGCAAGCTGAAGTAGATAAAGCTAACGAATTATTTAAAGCCGCAGGAGTAAAAGAAGGAACTCAACTTACTCTTCTTCATGCTAATAGTGATTGGCAAAAAATGATGGGCGACCTATCAGCTTCCATGGTACGTTCCTCACCATATTTCGAGGTAACTCAGGAAGAAGTTGAATACGCAATGTGGATTGAAAAAACTGAAGAAGGAGCATTTGACCTAAGCATGGGTCCATTGGTATATGCATTCGCTGATCCTTCAGCCTTTGCACGACCTTGGTACCACTCCGAAGGTAAAACAAATTTCAGCAAAAATGTCGACACTAAAATTGATGATCTTATAGGTAAAATAGACGTCGAGATGGACGTTACAAAAAGAAAAGCAATAACTAGAGAACTAGATTTATATCTAGAAGAGACTATGCCTTTAGCTCCATTACTCTGGGAAGAGTTTGTTGATGCATATAGATCTGACATAAAGGGATACGATTTCCCTGGGATTCAAGGTTTGTACAATGCTGAAATCAAAAGCACATGGTGGATGGATAGATAAGATACGATACTTTTAAAAGTTCTGTGAATAGAAAACAAGATTTATTCTGTCAGCTGTAACTGAAATATACAGCTGACAGAACTCAAGACATTAAAGAGAGGTGAATAGTTTATTCACCTCTCTTTAATGTTAATTTAAATTTAGATGGATTTTGGAGAATTTAAAATCGCCAAATATATATTACGAAGATTAATTTATTCTGTCCCCACAATAATATCAATTACAGTGATAATATTTATTGTTATGCGTGTTGTTCCAGGGGACGTACTATCTGCTTTCTATGGTACTGATGAGGTATCCACACTTACCCCTGAACAACGACAAAACATAATGGAACAACTTGGATTAGCTGACCCTTTGTACATACAATACGGCAACTGGATTTGGGGACTACTTCATGGAGATCTTGGCAATTCATTTTTTAGGTCTATGTCAGTTAGTGAATACTTAGCACATAGAGCCCCAATTTCTATAGAAATTGCATTATTCGCAACAATTTTATCATGGATTATAGCTATACCTGTGGGACTGATTAGTGCTCTTCGCAGAAACAGTAAGTTGGATTACATCTCCCGAACTCTTACTATATTTTTCCTAGCAGTTCCTAGTTTTTGGTTAGCTCTTTTATCTTTATCATTTTTTGTACTTGTATTTAATTGGCATTCATCTTCAGTTGTAATACAAATATGGGATAATCCCTCAGGTAATTTTGGCATCATTTGGCGCCCAGCAGTAATTCTGGCTCTGTCAGCATCGGCTCCACTTGCTAGAATGATGAGAGCAACAATTCTTGAAGTTATGTCAGAAGACTACATAAGAACTGCCAGAGCCAAAGGCCTTGCCAACACAACCGTAGTATCTAGGCACGCAATAAGAAACGCTATATTACCCACAGTTACTTACTCAGGTATAATTTTCGGCTTTTTATTAGGAGGATCAGTTGCTGTTGAATCTGCATTAGGAGCAAGAGGATTAGGCGAAGTATTAGTTAGAGCAATTCAAGAAAGAGACGTAATGATGGTGCAAAACTTAGTGCTTATATACGGCTTAATATGGACAGCTATAAATATAATAGTTGACCTAACATATGCTTGGCTAGACCCAAGAATAAGGTATGAATAAAACATGTTTATTAACCTTATAAAACTATTTCCGGGGTTTTATAAAAGAAATCCACTCGGTGGAATTTCTTTTATACTAGTGATATTTCTAATATTTATGGCAGTGTTTGCTAATTTCCTGTCACCGTTCTCAGAGACACAGGGTGATTACGCTTATATGGCAGGATCACCTACAATTCATCATTGGTTTGGAACAGATCATATTGGAAGAGACATTTTAACTAGAATAATAATGGGAGCGCAAAGGTCCTTAACCGTTGCCCTAGTATCGGTAATCGTTGGGACAAGTACAGGGTCTATGTTAGGCATAATTGGTGCCTATATGGGGGGTAAAGTTGACATGATTATACAAAGAATTTTAGAGATACTTCAATCTTTTCCTGATTTAATATTAGCATTGCTGTTATTAGCTTCATTCAAGCCAAGTTTGTGGACGGTAGTCTTTGCAATATCTATCACGAGAGTTCCTTTAAGTGGAAGAGTCCTTAGATCCGCTGCGCTAACTATTTCAAAAATGGATTACATATTAGCCGCAAAATCATTAGGTGCATCCAATACTAGAATAATACTACAACATGTGACTCCTCAATGTTTTGCTCCCTTTATGGTTTTGGCCACTGCTCATTTAGGCGTAGCAATTTTAATTGAATCATCTTTAGGGTTCCTAGGAGCTGGAGTACCTGCTCCAGCTGCAACATGGGGTAATATGTTAGCGCAAGCTGCAGCTGGTAGTTTTATACCAGCTTGGTGGATGGTTTTGTTCCCTGGGGCAGCTATAACGATAACTGTGTTAGCATTTAATTTGTTAGGAGACGCATTAAGAGATGAATTGGATCCTAGGCTTAAAGGACGAGGATTATAAAATTTAATTCCCATTTCACTTAAGTTACTCACAGATTACGTTATTGGAAATTTTCCTTGCAATGTTAAATATTATAAAACTAATAAATAATAATATTGCTGTTACATGAAATAACATATCGTAATCATAACGAGTGGAAATATATCCTCCTATACTAGGCCCTACAGCAGTTCCTAAACGAGATCCAATACCTACTAAGGAAAATAATATCCCGAAATTTACTATCCCTAAGTATTCAGATGCTATTATTGGCGTTATACTACCCAGTAATCCTCCCGCGGCTCCTTGAAAAACAACAAACAGAAAAATAAGAACAATATGATATTCTCCAAACGTAAATATGACACTAGAGGCAACTAAAACTACTAAACATAATGTCATCAAAAAGCTAATCGAAATTTCCATTCCTAACATATTCGTTGTAACAAAAACGATAAGCCTAGATGTAACTTGAGATGGACCAATTAATGACGCTAGCAATACCGATAATGCTGTAGAAACCTCTCTACTTTCTAAAGCTGGAAATATATGACTTATGATCATACCAGAGCTAAGGCCAGTCAATGTGAATATCAAAAAAAGCAACCAAAAGATAGATGTTTGGTTAAAAAACATATTAACCAAAGCTAAATTTGGTTGATTATTTCGTTTTTGAATGTCATTGAATTTACTAGGAGAAAATGCAAAGAGTGGAGCTGCCATAATAATGCTTACAACACCCAAGAATATAACAGTTGTTTGCCAGTCAAAATTACTACTAATAAATCGACAGACAGGAAATGATACGGTGCCCGCCAATCCAGCTAGTAAAGTGACCATGAAAATAGGGCGTTTGGCTTCAGTTCCATACAAATATGTCAAGTGAGAAAAACAGGGTGGATATAAACATCCTCCCATTGATATTCCAATAAAAATCCAAATAATATAGAAGTATAATAACGATTCCGTTAGTGAAAGTAGAATTAAGAAAATTCCTCCTAATAAGGAAGACAGCACCATTAATATTTTACCGTGTCCATTATCAATTATTTTTCCTGCATATATTCCAAAAACAGGGGCAGCAAGCAACGCTAATGTAAAACCAAAGGATATTTCACTAACACTCCATTCAAAATAATTACGCCACTCAATGATTAAAGCAGGAAAAGAATAAAAAAAACATGCCCACACCAAAGTTTCAGCCGAAGATAAATTCCACAGTTGTTTGTTTTTCCAAGTTATATCAGATCTACTCATATCACAAACACTCTAACTTATTTTTTTATCAAATGGTAATATGTATCTTAAAATTCAAAACAATATAGGTAATTTATGGCACTCACTATTAGATACAGCACATGGGATGATTTTCCTTACGTAAAAACAATCAATGCTAGGGCAGAAAACACTCATCGTAGCCTAAGTGACTCAATCTATGAAGCTCATAAATTTGTTTTCCCTCCTGATCGGAACATAATGGCATTTGACGGAAAAAATATAGTAGGTAATGCCTTGAGTTATAGTATGGATATGTATATACCTGGAGGTATATCAAAGATAGCTGCGGTCGCATCCGTATCAGTTCAAGCAACGCATAGAAGGCAAGGTATTAATCGACAAATCATGAAATTCCAGTTAGAAAATATCCACGAAAGAGAAGAACCCATAGCTGTACTTCAAGCATCTGAAAGTATTATTTATGGACGATACGGATACGGAATGTCCTCATTTGATGCTCAATTGAAAATTGATAGAATGCACAGTTCATTTGCAACTGAAAATTCCAATATAGGTGATTTGAGTTTTATTGAAGATCCTGAAGCCAGAATAATATTCCCCGAAGTATATGAACGAGCAATAATGAATCGAACAGGAATGGTGACTCGGTCTACTAACTGGTGGAATTTCAGGTTTATAAACCCGATTATGGATGGATCTATTACGAATTATTGGAACGTCAAATTCATTGAAAATGATACTTGTGAAGGGTATGTAAGATATACAATATCAGGTACTGAATTAGAAATAATTGAACTGATTGCGAATACTGAAAATGCGTATTCATCACTATGGGAATTTTGTTTGAATATGGATTTAGTAACATCAATTAAAGCACCGAGAAGACCTATAGATGATGAGCTCAAATGGATGTTAGCAGATCCAAGAAGGCTCAGAGAGACATTATCAGACAGATATTGGATAAGAATAGTTGATCTCTGTGCTGCCATGCAAAACAGAACCTATTCTATAGATGGATCAATAGTGATAAAAATTAGAGATGAGTTTTTACCCTGGAACAATGGAACTATACAAATCACTTCAGAGTCCGGAACTTCAACTTGTAAATTCGTCAATTTAAATGCTGATTTAGAAATGACAACAGCTGATCTTGCATCCACATATATAAACGGTATAAATTTCAGTGTGCTTCAAAATGCAAAAAGAGTCCTAGAAATAACTCCCGGGTCTATCTTAAAAGCAAATCAAATGTTTGCGACAGATAGAGCTCCTTGGTGTATGGATGGATGGTAAAACTAAATGCGAATTAACATTCAATAACAATTCAAATACTCCATTATGTCATTTCACACACTAAGTCTTCGAGTAATTTCTGTTCCTCAACATTTAATGATTTGAGCACGAAATCATAAACCCAATTAGGATTTACTGCTTCATTATCAAATAGTAGTTTTTTTGCTAATTCTAATTGTTTATCATGGCTCATTTGCTTCCTAACTAATGGCAATACAAAGGCTTCTTCATTTTCAAAGTGATCAAATTCGGTTGTTTTCAAAGATAATACGCTTTGATATAAATGTCTTCTAGATTGCAAAACCAATGTTTCTTTACCCAAAGCATCATTGATTGCTTTTTTTACAATATCAATTTTTTCCATTACTACGGAGTGATCTTCATCATCCATTTTTAATATCTCTTGAATATTCATTACCGTGTTTGTTTCATCACTTAAAAACGATACTACAATTTGCCCTTGCGCTTTTATATCATTGTGTTCATTAACATTATCACGTAGCGCCATACGACCGTCTTGATATTCTTTTTCTTTTAAGGGTCCTGTCATGAATTCATCTTCTATTTGGTAATGGTAAATCAAAAGATTAAGCCATTTACCTAATAGTGTTCTAAATTCATTTATATTCCCTCCATTCAGTTGCTTTTTTGCCAATTCAGCTGCTTTTTCTGAATGAATTAAAAATACTTTATGCATCAAAAACATCATGTCAATAGGGCTTTGTAATTCTCGAATTTTATCAGTTATTAAGGTCATTATTTAACTCCGTTGTCATCATTATTGCCCTGAAGAGACTTTAAAATAGTGGTATCGAGGGCATTCGAAAATCTAATTATCCAATCAATCATTTCTTCTGATTCAGAATTCGATAAAGTAGCGAAACAATCATCTTTCACACATGATCTTGAAATCAATATGATATCTACATGGTCTTGAAAATCAATCAATAATTTATTTACCGCTGTAAATATATGGCCTCGAATTCTAGGAATAAGAATACCTTGATTAACGTCTTCATTAACCATGTCGAAAACGATTTGAGCCGAATTCATTACTTGTTCATTAGTAAAATTTGTAATTTTCTCAATATTATCAGCATCAAGTCCCGCAATAACAGGATTGCTATGAGATATTTCGCTTTCTGAAAATACATAAAAAGCCATGACCCAAGAAGTGATTGACAATTCGAACGTACTAATACTCTTAGTTTCCCCAACTTCAAATAAAAGTTTTTGGGAATCAATCAAACTGTTTTGCAAACTATCAGATAAAAGATCTAAAGAACACGTCATTAATACACACCTGTAAAGATATTCTATTCTTAACACACTGGCTCATGTTATTACGAAACAATAACTAATAACAATATTAGATAGAATATTTGTAAAACATGCGATAGTAATTTAAAGTGACAGTCAAATTAATTGTTATGGAGATAAATAGATGATACAAGATTTAAAAGATCAAGTAGTATGGATAACAGGTGCGGGTACAGGCATTGGGGAGGGAGCAGCAATTAAATTAGCTGAGGCTGGATGCAAAATTGCTCTTTCAGGACGCCGAATTTCTCTTTTAGAAGAAGTAGCAGATAAGCTTAATACTAAGAATGTTTCTATACATCAGTTAGATGTTTCCGATAATGATGCAGTAGTGTCAACAGTAAAGGATATTATAGGAAAATACGGTAAAATAGACATAGGAGTATTTAGTGCAGGTATAAATGTCAGAAATCGCAATTGGCCTGTCATTTCTATTGAAGATTGGGACAGTGTAATAAACATCAATTTAAATGGTGCTTTTTATTGTTGCCAAGCCGTTTTACCTGGAATGAGAACTCAAGGAGGAGGATTAATTATAAATATTTCTTCTATGGCAGCTAAAGGTGTGGGTAAACTTACCGGGCCTGCTTATACATCGTCTAAACATGCTATGAATGCCCTGACAGCTAGCTTATTACTAGAAGAAAGAAACAATGGAATCAGAGCAACAGCCATATGTCCTGGCGAGGTGGCCACACCTATCCTTGAAAAAAGACCTGTTCCTGTAAGCCCAGAAGATCAGGCAAGAATGTTACAGTCCGAAGATCTTGGAGATCTTGTATTATTCGTAGCTCAACAACCGCCCCATGTCACTTTAAATGAAGTGTTAATAACCCCTACGTGGAACCGATTCGAGTAATTCAACTAACAATTAAAATAGTATTTATTTTTGTAAAAACCATATAAGATATCGACATTCATTTAATTGTATAGGTTCAAACACTCGTAATGGTTAGTGATTTTTAATCACAACCATTATGAGTGTTTTCTAAAAGTAAATACTTATATCAATGAGATTACTTTTACTAATTGTCCATTGTGCCTGTAGCTATATCACACAATCTGTAAATGTTGATTCTATTGGTGAAACAAGTTATAAAAAAAGTAGGTATTTATAATTAGATATAGATAGTCGTGACTTGTTTTAGATATTAGTCAATATTTCAACACTCAGTAAATCAATTACATTTAGTCCAATAGAAGTACTGCCAACTGATTTAAGGCCCTAGCTTCAATTGGTGGATTAGAAACTGCACTTCTTACATCTCGAAAATATCTTTCTAATGGTCTATTTTTTTCAAGCGCCACACCCCCTACTATCCTCATAGCCTTATCGGTTACGGCAATAGAAGCATCAATAGTCTTTATTTTTACAATGCCTATTTCTATCAATAAATCGGCCCGATGATCAGGATAGTTATCCCAATCTTCCCCACAACTAAATAAAGTTCGATACGCCATCATCAATATGGATTCCATTTCTGCGATCTGTTGTCTGACAAAGGGGATCTGTGAAATCGATGATTGAGATCCTGTTGGTTTTCGATTGATGGCAAAATCGATAGCATATGAACTTGCAGCACGTGCGATTCCCAGATTAGCAGCACTCAAAAGTAGTGGAAACCAAGCATCTCCTTCATTTAAACTAGCAGAAGGCAATGAAGGATCAATTTTAATCAAAATATCTTCATCACATACTCGAACATTGTCAAATACAATATCATGAGAACCAGTCGATCGCATCGCCATTGAATTCCATGTTTCATCTATAGATACACCATGCGCATTCATTTTTTGTGCAATTTTAACAATTTGATTTGTTCCATTTTCCAATGAGGCATACGTCAAAGCATATGTTAATTGTGGAGAAAGGGTGGACCAATTTTTACGGCCGTTTAAAATCCAATCTCCATTATCACCTGGCGATAAAACAGTCGCAAATGTTCCTCCTCCTCTAGGTGATCCTAATTCTGGTTCAGATGCTACATTGTTTATCAGAGCTCCTTCATTAACAATATCATTAAAAATCTGAGATCGTGCACTTACAGGCCATTTAGACTCACTGGCTTCAGTTCCAACCGTTTGATGGTGCATTCCAACTGAAACCGCAGTTGATCCATCAACTTTACCTAATTCATATTGCCCTAGCATTAATTCCAATAATGAACTTCCCCACCCTCCATATGCTGTAGGAACAGCCGCTGTAAGATATCCTGTATCTCTTATCAAATCGAAGTGACTGTGAGGAAAAGTTCCTTTAGTATCGAATGCAGAAGCAGTTGATTTTATTTGTGTAGCTATTCTCTTAGATACATCAATGATTTTTTGTTGATTTTTTGTTTTAGGCCACATTAGTTATCCTTAATTTATTTACAATAAGCTAGTAACCATCGACAGTTAGAACGGAATTAATGTCGTATTAAATGCGATATCTGACATTAAAGCTATTCCAAAAATTACACTTGAAGTTCCTGCTATTCCAGTAATCACGTTATTAAGTTTTTGGTGATTCCCACTAATCGCAAACGGCAAACTTAAAACAATCGTAATTAGGGCCATTGATACAACTGTACCAACACCAAACAGTAGCAAATATATCAATCCTACAAAAAAAGATTCTATTGTCGGTAATAAAACCAACATGACTGCTGCGCTACCAGCAATACCATGAATAAACCCGATAACAAAAGATTTCATTCTGAAAAATGGTTTGCCAGGGTTAAACATAGAATGAGATTTATCAACGTCAGAAGAATCCTTAGAATCATGCGTAGCATGAATATGCATATGTTGATCTCCATCATGGGAATGTTGATGTACATGTAAGCGTCCTTTGCGGAGATTCCAGTACACTTGAATACCTAAAAGTACAAGCATCACTCCCACACCAAATTCAAAATAGTGCGCGACATCTTCATAAAAATCTAAAACAATATTTTTGAATATCAGAATCACAATGCCAATAATCAACAAAGGAGTTGTGTGTCCTAAACCCCATGAAGCTCCAATCCAAACACCCTGAAATGCATTTTTATATTCGTTTACAATGGTAGTAACAGCAACAACATGGTCTGCATCGGTCGCGTGCTTAAGTCCAAGTAAAAATCCTAAAAATATTACTGTTATAGTAGCTTCTATTTCCATAAATCCCCTGCATTAGATAAAAACAAGATCACGTATACGATACAGTTCTTTTACAATATCATCATGATCGATAGATTGAACAGCAATTAAAACCCTGTCAGCACCAGATGAGAAATATTTTTTAATAAGATTTTTATCTGAAGATTGCCCGTGAATGGTGATATTAAGTTCCTTAAAATCTCTATTTTCTGATTCGCATAGCTGCTTTAATTTATCTCTAGATTTAGATATCATATCAGGTGAAACTCCTACAGGTATCCAGCCATCTCCCCATTTAACCACACGATCCAATACATTCCTTGCGTTACCTCCAATCATAATTGGTGGGTAAGGTTTGTGGTAGGGTTTTGGGTTGCAGATTACAGCAGGAAAACTAATATATTGGCCGTGGAATTCCGCTTCGTCTTTTGTCCATAATTCTTTCATGATTAAAAGATATTCTTTGGCTTGTGTCCATCGATGATCAAAATCGGAACCCATGATTTCAGCTTCTTCCTTAAACCATCCGGTACCAATACCGTAAAGAAATCTCCCTTTAGAATAAAAATCTAATGTTGCTATCTGTTTAGCTAGATCAATTGGATTATGTTCTGTAATCAAATTAACTGCTGTCCCTAGTTTAAGTGTTGTTGTGTTTGCAGACGCAAGAGACAATGCTATTAATGGATGAATGCCTAAGTACATAAAATCGGGAATAGATCCATCATTTGTTCCTCGATATATAGAATTATGCTTAACCGGCATTATTGGATGTTCAGGTAACCAAACAGACTCAAACCCTAAATCTTCTATCAAATTTGCAATAGAACCAAAATCACCAGTTCGTTCAGTTACACTCATGCTTATACCTATATTCATTTTATCTCCTGAATATCAAACAATGAAATATTGGGATACTGATTATATCATTCTAAAGGCATCTCATTTTAAAACTACAGTAACGATACACCGCACACACCTAATACGGTCATTGCGGTACCAGAAATTCTTATACTCAATTCCTTACCATGGACCTGCTCAGACAAAATTCTAACTACGGGTAAACTGAGTAAAACACTAAGTACGAATACGAACAGTGGCCGAGTACCCATTACCGTTGATACTAGATAAACTTCTCCTGCGTAAAGTGCCAAAAACATTAACGATATTGCTATAAATGCAAGAAGGCCTTCTGATAAAACAAATAATCCGATTGAGCGTGGTTTTTTCATAAAAACCATAAAATCAGATCTTACACTTGGTATAAATATATACAAGCAACAAACCAAACCTACTCCATATCCCCTGAGCATAAATTGTGGCCATACAGACATTTCATCAGAGATTGTTTTGGCCAAAAACTGACTCAGTCCAAAAAACATACTACCCAGTAACAAAATAAAGGTCGTTTTTATATTTATTGATGAAGAATTATCTGACTGGGAAGGGTTTAATGAAACCATTCCCGCACCTAAAACAGTAATTACTATACTTATCCATGCCAACATTCCGATTGATTCTCCTAAAAAGAAAAAGGCAAGTAATGCAACAAAAACGGGATAAGTAGATAGCACTGGTATTAACCTAGCAACATCTTGAAATTCCATAATCGTGAACATAATGATCAAATATAGACCACAGATCACACCGGCTAATATTGCAATTAATGTTGCAATTATGGGATATTCTGAATTTATCACAAATGGAATAACTAATACGCCCATAAAAGTTTGAGAAATGCCAATAGCCAATATAAAAACTTTAGTGTTGGTGATATGTTTCGCTATAATCACTTTATCGAATACCGTAACAAGAGCGAAGGTTAACGCACTGAGAATACTAAAAACAATCCAACTCATCAATGTCTCCTCTATAACAAAATGATCCTCGGGCTATTATACTTAGTTTAGTAAAGTAATACTTGAAAATATTGATATGTCAAATAAGCATGAACTATGAACTATGAACTATGAACTATGAACTATGAACTATGAAAACGAATAACTTAATTGATGTATTAGTGATAGGTGGAGGTCCAGCTGGCAGTACAGCTGCATCGTTTGCTGCTAAATCTAAATTGTCTGTGATATTAATAGAAAAAGAAATATTTCCCAGAGATCACGTAGGAGAATCGTTACTACCGGCTAGCATGCCAATTCTTGAAGAGTTAGGAGTTTTAGAAAAGATCGAATCCGCTGGTTTTTTAAAAAAATACGGAGCTACCATGGTATGGGGAAATAATAATATCCCATGGTCTTGGCAATTTAGTGAAACCAACACAAAATACACACATGCCTACCAAGTTACACGTTCAATATTTGATGGAATATTATTAAATCGATCAAAAGAACTAAATGTTGATGTCAGGGAAGGTGAATCCGCAATAGAAATTAACTTACTAGAAGGAACTCGAGGGGTAACTATACGAAAAAGCGATGGTAAGAAATACTTTCAACCAGCTAATATAATCATTGATGCCAGTGGACAATCAGCTTTAATATCTCGGCAAACCAATACTAGAAAATGGGATACCCATTTCCAAAACCTAGCTGCTTATGCATATTTTAAAAATGGTGATAAGTTAGCAAAACCTAATGAAAACAATATATTCATTGAATCTTTCGAAAACGGATGGATTTGGAGTATTCCATTAAAAGATAATTTTACTAGCGTAGGAGTAGTTACTGACGCTGAAATTTCCAAAAACTACTTAATGAGTGCTAATTCTAGAGATTTTTTATTCCATAATATTGCAAAGGCACCGTTAACATCACAAATGCTTAAGTCCGCTGAATTAGTAAGCACAACCAAGATATTAAAAGATTGGTCTTACAAAACCGAACACATGGCAGGTAATGGCTGGGTACTTGCTGGAGATTCCGCATGCTTTATAGATCCTTTATTTTCCAGTGGAGTTCACTTAGCAATGATGTCAGGCGTTCTATCGTCAGCTTATGCAGTTACCTATAACAAAAATAAAAGTTTTGCAAAACATTGCGAATCAATATATGAAGAAATATTTGATGAGGAATATTCACATTTCAGAGACTTAGCATTATTGTTTTACTCAAGTAATAGATCAGTAGACTCATATTTTTGGGAAGCACGTAGATTACTAGAAGATGAATCATATTATTCTTCCCGTTCATCTTTTATTCGTGCTATATCTGGACAATCAACTCGAGGGTATGAAAGAGTTGCTCTTGAACATGGTGAATTACCACCCGAGTTTATACGAGCTGTTGAAAAGCATTCTTCTGAATCACAAACCCGTACCCATATACTAAAAAGTTTTTCTAGTGAAATTAAATATAAAATACCTACGCTTAGTCCGGATGCTAAAGTGACAAGAACTCCAGTATTAGCAAATGGTGAATTTGAATGGGGAATAGTTCTAACTTATGGAAATAATAAAAAAGGAATCCCGTGTAGCAATTTAGTTGCAAGTATTTTGAATCTTGTAGACGCAAATAAAAACATAGAACATATTGCCAGAGATATCGCATTGAAATCTACAGAATCTCCTGAAAATATAATATCTTACGTAATTCAAACATTGAAAATATTATTTGTCGAGGGCGTAGTACAAGAACTAAAGTAAAATAAAACAAATCATTAATGAGATTTTTATATACTTCTAGTATGAATTTCCGATTTAATTAATCAGCATTATCAAACGGTAGCCCTGTTTTTGGATCCACATCAAATGGACTGTTCAATTCCAGATCTTTAGCTATTTCTCTAACGGCCGGCAAAACCTCTTCTCCCATTAAACGCAAACTTCTCATTTGATCATCATGTGTCATTGCTCCATCTCCATCCCAAAAAAACACGGATCCCGGCCTTAAATATTCTAAAACGTGCTTTATCTTAGGGATTACTGTTTTAGGAGTACCCGTGATAATAGTGTAATCTGCGATCTGTTGCTCATACGATTTAGATCCGCTACCACCTCTATTAGCTGTAGCGGCAGACACTGTAGGTAAAGTTCGTTTTCTAGATGTCATACCGGGCAATTTCATTAAAGCTTCATTTGCGGTACCTTCATTACCCGCATTAAAGGGATTACTTGGACCTTGAACAAATTTCCTGGCCGTTTCTTCAGCTAATTCTTCAGTCTCATCAACATGGACTTTCCACAAATATCCGAAATTTTGGGAACCGGCTTCATATCCTTCCTCTTTTGCTGTTTCTTTATATATTTCAAAAGATTGCCTTGTAGGTTCAAGCTGAGTTGCTAGCATAATATAAGGAATACGTTGGCGAGCGGCCCATTCAACAGAATCTCTGCTAACTACACCAGGTAACATTATTGGGGGGTGTGGTTTTTGATAAGGTTTAACAAAGGGATTCACATATCGATATTGGTAATGTTTGCCTTCCCATCGAAATGGACCAGGTTCTGTCCAGGCCTTAATAATAAAATCGTGTGCTTCTTGAAATCTTTCCCAATTATAAGCTGGAGGTGAATTGTGAGCGACACTCTCTCTGGCAGTTCCTCTAACCCAACCAGATACCAATCTGCCTTTCGAAATCAAATCAATGGTTGAAAGTTGTTCTACTAACCATAATGGGTCATCCCATATAGGTAGCACGTTTCCTAACAATACAATCTTTGCTTTCTTTGTGATTCTAGCTAATATAGAAGCTTCTACGTTAACAGCACTTCCCATACAAAATGGGCTACTATGATGTTCATTTAACATAAGCCCATCGAATCCCATTTCTTCTGCATATATTTTCTCATCAAGGTATCGATTGTATAAATCTGACCCTATAATTGGGTCGTACACATCATTACTTAAGGTCAAGTCCTTAATAGACAATCCAGTGGCTCCGAAATATCCTGATTTGGGATCTTGGTACGGTCGTTCCGTAAAGTGGCCAATAAACATATTTCCTCCGGTTTTTCTTTATTCGAGAAAGTTTTTAACAGTCAATATGAATTCATCTTGTTTTTCTATTTCAACTCTATGGCCACACTCTTTGATTAACTTCAAAGTGGAACCCGGTATGGCATCATTATATTTATTTAAAGAGTCAACAGGTACTATTCGGTTGTCAGCACCTGAAATTATCAACACATCGGTAGATTTCAATCGATTTAATAAATAAGGTAACGTAGGGTTATACATGTAAGGTTTCCAAGATAATCTTGCAGACTGCTCTCTACCAACCTCCCACAATTCAAGCTGGTCATCGCTAGGTTCATCTGGGCATACTATCTTAAAATCAGGAACAGTTTCTGAATCATAAAAACTTTCATTTAAATATTCTTTGGCCAAATTTAAATATATATCATAAATTTCACCTTTGTCTGGCTTCAATCCCATAGGACTAACTAAAACTAGTTTAGATATTTTTCGAGGATCTCTAATAGCCATTTCAGCGGCAATCCAAGCACCGATAGATAGCCCGACAACTCTAATATGATCTAATTTCAAATCATCCAAAAGCTCGAGATAAAAACCCGCAATATCTCCGATATTCATTGCCCAATCTATCCTATCGGATTTATCATATCCCGGATGACTAGGTGCCATAACATTATATACGTTAGATAATTTCGAGTGATATTTCAACCACCCGGGAAAACCTAGTTCACCATGCAATACCAATAATGGTTCTCCTACACCTGATGATCTGATTTGGAGTTTACCTGTTGGGGTATCAATAAAATCTTCTTGGTAATTATTTGAATCATCACTCATATTTCTATCCTTTTTATTATAAATCGAGTGCAACCCTCACTGGTAACTTATCATTTTTCAAGGATTATGTATATCAGAAAACAAAAAAACTGTTATTTAATTTACTATAATTTTATATAATCCAGCAAAACAGGCACTATCCAAAATATAAATACTCTAAAAAACGTATACGTAGCAATTGGTCAAATATAATTAATTATTTCAATAATAGATAAGCCAAGTTTTACTATTACATAGCTGCATATAAATGTATATTTAAGAAAATTAATTTGGAGTAATATATGCCAATAGCCATGTTTCGAGAATTTTTCAAGCTAGAAGCAGCAGGTGGAATAATATTAGTTATCGCTTCAGTTACTGCGATAATCATAGCAAATTCACCATTTAATCAATACTACACCGACTTAATGCACATAGATATCATCGTTAAAATACATAATTTCCAATTAAATAAAGACTTATTACACTGGATTAATGACGGACTTATGGCGGTATTTTTCTTATTAGTAGGGCTTGAAATTAAAAGGGAAGTATTGGAAGGTCAGTTATCATCAAGGCAACAATTCAGTCTACCTGCAATAGCTGCATTAGGTGGGCTTATATTGCCCGCAATAATATACAGCTATATCAATTGGGGGAATGATTCCACAATAAATGGTTGGGCTATTCCTACCGCAACAGACATAGCATTCGCACTTGGCTTAGTGACCTTATTAGGTAAAAGAGTTCCCGTGTCTTTAAAAATCACATTAGTTGCCATAGCAATTATTGATGACTTAGCTGCTATTGTAATTATTGCTCTATTCTACACCGACCATTTAGTTCCAGGTTACCTAATTTTAGGATTACTCTGTCTTGTGGCGTTAGCTATATTCAATAAAAAAGGATTCCAAACAAGAGGACCGTATCTTGCCATCGGATTTATCATGTGGGCATTTATATTAAAATCAGGTGTCCATGCTACTTTGGCCGGAGTGGCATTAGCATTTTTCATTCCATTAAAAACAGAAAACGCTTCTGAGGAATCGCCTCTACACAAGCTAGAGCACAGCCTGCATCCTTGGGTCGCATTCAGTATATTACCAATATTTGCATTCGCAAATGCCGGGGTTTCCCTAAACGGTGTTTCAATAACTATAATAAAGGAACCTGTTTTTTTAGGTATTGCCATAGGTTTATTTTTCGGTAAACAAATAGGGGTATTAAGTTTCACCTATATAGGCACCATATTAAATATATGTGCACTTCCAAAAGGCATAAACTGGAAACAATATTATGGATTGACATTAATCACGGGGATCGGGTTTACTATGAGTCTTTTTATCGGTAATTTAGCTTTCACAAATGATAATTATGATATTGCCGTCAGGTTAGGCGTTATCACGGGTTCTGTATTGGCGGGAACTTTCGGTTATTTCGTATTACGTTTCACAACTAAAAGACATAGTTAAGAAATAGGATGAATTATTCTTTAGAAACATGAATAGTACCATCTAACATCATTTTTGCAATGGTATCTTGATTAACGGCAAACTCTTCCAATATTTCTAAAGTGTGCTCCCCTAATTGCGGAGTTGGCTTAGGTATAGGGGCATCCCTGTCAGTGAATTTAATTAATCCGTTTGCGAAAGAATACGTTGAACCATCTAAAAATGTATGAGTTGACACAAAATCATTTTCTAAAAATTGTCTGTCATTAAAAAACAGGGATTCAATAGATTTTGTTTGATGAGTTAAACCATCTGAACCAGTTCTCGACTCAGAGCATGGGATATTATTCCGTTGCATTAAATCAATCCAATAAACTGTTACTTCAGTTTTAATAACATTTTGGATTCGAACTCCCAATTTAGTATGCAGAGTTATGTCGGTTGGATTTAATTCATAAGATAATTCTAGCAGGCTTAACATTTTTTTTGCGATTAAATGATTTTCTGCGCTAACAAATATCCACCCATCTTTAGTTTCATACAATCTATGAAAATCTCCCAGTCCTCGCTGGGAAGAGTCACTAGTTCGTCTTTTTTTCTTATTCTTATATGTCGTAAAATCACCTTGCAATAACAAAAGTCCTCCATTTAACAAATTGGTGTTAACAATTTGACCAAATCCCATTTTATCTCTAACATACAGGGCCATTACTGTTGCTAATGCGCCTAAACAACCTGTTGTAAAATCGGTAGGAGCTCCAGTCATTGAAGGAGGGTTACCCTCTCCTCCTTGAGCAATTTCCAATCCAGTCAATGCTTGCGCCAATGGGTCAACACCAGGTCTATGTGAAAATGGTCCATCCCAACCAAAAGCGGTAACATGAACCTCAATCATTTTCGAATTTTTAAGTAATAGTTTACCGGAATCCAATCCCATTCTAGCAGTAGCTCCCGGCCTCAGGTTAGCAACAAGCACATCACATGAAGAAACTATTTCAATCAAAACCTTAGATGCAGTGTCATTTTTTGCATCTATAGCAATCGATCGTTTATTAGAATTCAAATAATGAAAACTGGGGGAAGCTGCGGCTCTAGACAAGTCTCCATTTAATGTTTCGATTTTGATAACATCTGCTCCCATATCCGCAAGCATACGACCTACGGCCGGACCGGCTATGACATTTGTTATATCAGCTATTTTTATTCCATGTAAAGGATATTTAGTGATATTAGTGTCATTTACAAACGATTCGGAAAAGTTAGATTGAAGTATATTAATCGACGAGCTAACATCGAATGTTCTAGGTTTAATGATTTCCCCAGGGGTTTTTGAAAATCTGATAGGAAGACCTAATTGATTCATTGGCCCATAAATAGGGTCATTTAGTTCGTGAATCATATTATTATTAATTATTTGCTGGTTTTGCATCGCTAATTGCACAGAATTAACAGGTGCATATGGAACGTCTGCAGATTCAAACAGTTCTCCCCACACTTCAGATGTTTTTGTCTTCATTGTATTCTTAACAATATTAAACAATTCTTCTCTAGCTTCTTCATCTACTGGATTGCGTCCATCGCCATATCTCGGATTCAACATCACTTCACTTATACCCATAACAGCGGCTGCTATATCTACGAATCCCGCATGAATACAACCCAATTGAATCCAATTTCCATCGGCACATTCAAACACGCTATAAAAAGGACCGCCACCAACAGGGGTAAATTTAACAGATCTAGTTTTTACCTTATCACCGGTAGCTTTAGGCATGTAAACCAAACCTCCCGCGAATAAAGAGGTGTTAATATTCATGCCATGGCCACTCTTTAGCCTTGCAAACAGTGCCGATGATATTCCTAATGCGGCTAGTAAGCCTGTCCCAACTTCAATCAATGGATGAATGAGATAAGTTGGACCATTAGTGTATCCGGGAGTAATTTGGAACATGCCAATGTTGGCTTTCACTAAGTCTGCAATATGAGGTTCGTTTTTCAATGGTCCTTTTTCTCCGTAAGGAGTAATAGAGCATTTTACCAGGCGTTTATTAATCAATTTGAGCTTTGAATATTCTAAATATTTCCTATCGCTATCTTCTACCAATAAATCATCAATAATCACGTCCGCTTTAGATATGATTTTTTCAAATTCATCAAACTTATTATGCAAATCTATTGGATATAATTCTTTTCCTCTATCTAGAGTTGCATATTCCACATGACTACGATCTAATGACTGTTGTATTGGCATCCTGATTACTCGTGCGCCATTATCGCTTAAAAACATAGTGCATAAAGCACCCGCTTTACCTGAAGTCATATCAATAACCGTAATATCGTCAAAAACTGGCATTATAATAATCTACTTTTAATTTCTTAAATTGATCCCGTGATTCTGAATTTATAAAACTCAATTTATATCAACCAAATGTTTTACACAATCTTACTAGATAAATAATCACATAAAATTCACGAATTTTTACTAGATAGACATATAAGTATAAGATACAGAAAGATCTCAAAATTTAACAGGGAGTGATCAATGAAATTCGGGGCATCAGTATCAAGTTACACAACAACATGGGATACCATTGAAGACGCGATTAAAACAATGGAATCCGGACGATGGAATAGCATATGGTTCCCTGACCATTTCATACCACCAGCAGCTTGGAAAGGTGGTGAAGACCAGCCGATTTTCGAATCATGGTCTCTGTTAGCGGCTGTCGCAGGAATGACCGATAAGTTAAGAATGGGGCATATGGTTAACGGAAACACCTATAGAAACCCTGGATTAGTGGCTAAAATGGCGACCACCATTGACCAAATTTCACGAGGTCGTTTTATATTAAGCCACGGAGCTGCTTGGTTTCAAAGAGAACATGAAGCATACGGATGGGAATATCCAAGTCTTAAAGAACGATCTGACAGATTTGAAGAATCATGTAAATTAATAAAAGAATTATTCACTTCAAAGACTCCCGTTAATTTCGAAGGAGAGTTTTATAAACTTGATAACGCACCATTATCACCAGGTTCAGTGCAAAATCCGCACATCCCCATTATGGTTGGTGGTATGGGAGAAAAACGAACGCTTAAAACATTGGCAAAATACGGTGACATATGGAATCTCGATGGATTTGCCGTGGGTAAACCTGAAAATCTGCCCCTAGGGGGAATGTCTATTGAATTATTTAAACATAAAGTAAATGTTATAAATCAGCATTGTGAAAAAATAGGCCGAGATCCTAATGAAATCCAACATACAATATCAATGCCTATAAAACTTTCCGGTGACATATCTGAAACTAATAAATTCATACAACAAGTCGGACCGGGTACTGTTGCTGGAATCTCAAGTTACATAATTGAACGTATAGGGGAATTTATTGATGCAGGCGTTCACGAAATAATGTTTTCACCTCGACCAAGTGATTCAGATGCACTTCAACAATTAGACCAAGAAATATTATCAGCTTTTGATTAATACCATATGATATATTGAATTTATGAATAATTTTGAACAAGAAGCTATAGATGCAGCATTATATTGGAATGAGGAGGGTTTTAATAAAAGAAATCCCGATATTTGTATCCAATTTATGCATTTTCCTCATATTAGGTTATGGAATAATAAATTTTCTATATTTCATTCTAAAGAAGATTTCATAGAAGGTTTTAACAACCAAACAGAAAAATTAATTACTGATGGTTGGAATCATACAGTTACAAAAAATATTGAAGCGGTTCAATCTGACGAATTCAAAGTACATTTGTTACTTCATCAATCCCGAAATAATATTAGCGGCGAGGAGTATCATAATTTCCATACACTTTGGATACTCACAAAAATTGCTGGTAAATGGGGAATTCAATTTCGGTCATCTTTTGTAGATGGTGCTTCTCAAATTTCTAATATGACGATTTAATAAATACATGTTTATTACTACACGTGGAGAAAACTAGCCGGTTTTTGCGCGTAGAAGGAAATCATATTAACGTGTTATACAGATATGGCATTACGAGGTTCATATTGAAGTCATGAAGATGGTAAATCCGAAATTATTTTTGTGGGAATTAATTTAAAAACTATCACATTTTTGGTGTCATCAGGATACATGTTTGAAAATTCTACTCCATCGGTCATGCCAAAATATTTGATTGCTAAGGATTTTACGAAATCATTTAACGGAATTTCTATTTTCTCAACTTTCCCATGAATTATAACTGATTGATACGGTGGTTCTCTATCATCTACGCATAAAGAAGCATAAGGATTAAAAGATAAGTTTTTCCACTTTTGTGTATGGGTACCAGTAAACATCAACGCTTCATGATTATCCCATGAATACCATATTGGTGCAGAATGTGGCATTAGATTTTCATCAATGGTACTAATTATGGCTATTCGAGTTTTTTCTAGAAACTTTTGGATTCTTAAGTCTATTTTTATCAATTGCGCCAATTACTCCTTAAAACTATTCGGATCAATTATTAAAAACCTGTGCCTCGACACTTGATTTTACATCAAGAGTTTTGCCTGTCCCATGAGTTTTCAAAAATTCTTTCAAATGCCAAAGCCCATGGAGGTCGCAAAAATCCCAACGCTCGTACATCTTCCAACCAAAACCCGTAAGGAGTGTGCCTTGAGTAGGCACTGCCTCCAATAACTTTACTGATTCTAACTAAAACTGACTCTGCAAGTTCAGCCACGGCCTCTTTTGCTAAAAGAGAACTGATACCATTAGGCGTTCCAATTTCTATTTCACGGAGCATACCTTCATATGCCTGTTCGGCTAACCATGTTTCCATTTCTATTTTCGCCCATTCAACTCGCTCGTAAGATCGCATACGATCACGTTTTGGTTCCAATTGTCGTCGGGCAGTTGTAACTGCAGTCTCCAAAATACCTGTGATCACAGCAACAAATAAGGCGCCTTGTGCTTGGTTTATACTTGCGAGAGTTTTTCGCCGGTCAGCTCCAGGAAATGCCAACCGTGTGGCTGGGAAATTGTGGAATAGCATTCCATGGCTCTGTGTTGCTGTCATACCGTGTCCATCCCATGGAGCAACAATTTCGACTCCTGAAGATCCGTCCCAAACTATATCGCGCATGTCCAAAATGAAAGTATCTGGCGTGCTCTCACCATCTGGTGTTGCATGGGTCATCATATAGGAAGTCATGCCAGATCCACTCCCGAAATGTTTCTGTCCGCTGAGTAGATATTGAATGTTATTGGTCGCTAGTTTTGCTATAGAGCTGGATTTCGTATTATCGCCTCCACTACCGGGTTCAGACATTATTGTTCCCCAAAAATGTCCTTCATGCACTGTTTGAAAAACCCATTGGCGTTGCTCATCCCATGCTGTAGTGTAAGGCTCTGGAGCAACTGATATCGATAACCAACCACTAGATCTAATTACAGATTGATGCATAGCAGCCACTAGGGCTACAGACGAATCACCGTGTGCAAGAGTCCTAAGAATTTCGCATACCTTTCGTGTCCCGGTTCTGTCGCCGTCCCAAATTCCTCCAAATTCAGTCGGCACAGCCACTTTTAAATAGCCTGATTCTCGGAGTCTATCGAAATCTTCCATTTTCAGTTCACGGCGTCGCTGTCTTTCAGGGCGTTGAGAGACAAAATCGGATGCTATTTCACGGACATTGTTCAAAATCGACTGAGCATCATCACTTGTTCGACCGCTCATTTTATGCATTAATACTTCTCCGAATGTTAGTTTTATTGACTATAGTCATGATGGAAATCAAATACAAGGAGGATCACAACCTCCAGTTACACGATAAACTAGCACAGTGTCTATACTCAGATGCCACATAATCTTTATAAATTCTTTAGATTTCATACTTCAAAAAGGTATTACTCCCATAACAGGAACCGAATCTATTATTCCAGTTTAAGAATTTCCCTTTATTCTATTTAGTTATATTGGCAATTGTTTTTATCTATGGACGCATAAAATCAAATTATGCCGACGGATTTTAGTCGTTCGAATTCATATGTAGACATACCTAGGTCTTCGCACAAGATTTCTTGATTATGTTCACCTATTAGAGGTGGCCTTCTATATATTCTCCATGGAGTAGTATTCCAAATCGCGGCAGGGCCTGGATATGTTATTTTTCTACCTAATTCATCATGTTTAACTTCTACCCAAAACCCTCTATCTCTCATATGTTCATCATTCATCAAATCTTCCGGATCCCTAACAGCACCCCAAACAAATCCGCGCTCCTGTCCTCCCGAAGTAATTTCTTCTTGAGTAAGATGTCCAAAAAATTGCGTAGATAATTGATTTATATGGGACTCATTATTACGTATGAACTCGAGATCTTGAAATTCATCATCTAGTAAATTTCCAGCTAATCCATACTCATCCATCCATTCAGCTAAAACTTTAAGTTGTCGAGGATTGAGGCGGTATCCTGTTACATCCGCATTTACATACTTACCATCTTTGCACAATATTTGACTCTTATTGGTATCTTTATATGAAGCATGTCGGCCAGTTTGCCGTCGAGGAATTTTATTTTTATACAACCAAACCATAATGTGCATCTCCGTAGTCAAAGCACAAGAATCATGAATTGAAACGTCAATGTACTGACCAATCCCCGAATTACTTCTGTGCACTAATGCAGCACTTATAGCCATGTAAGCATAATGACTTCCCATATGCCACGATTGCCCCCCGCTTGGAGCGATGGGTGGAGCATCAGCGACATCATCTTCATCATACCCACAACAGGCCATTTGACCTCCAGCTGCTAGATGCAATAGATCTGAACCTAAGTAATCTTTCCAAGGACCAGTTTGGCCAAATGGTGTTAACGAACACATAATCAATTCAGAATTCAATTTCTTTAATGTGGAGTAAGCTAATCCGAGAGATTCCATGTATCCTGGATTAAAAGATTCGATAATTATATCTGCATTTTCTGCTAAATTTTTAAATATTTTTTTCCCGTCATCTGTTTCAAGGTTGAGAGTAATAGCACGTTTAGAGGTATTGTAGTGCCAGAAATAAAGACTCTTGTCTTTATCATAAACATCATCCAAAAATGGGCCGACCTCACGTGTGTTTTCACCACCTATAGGTTCGATTTTTATAACATCTGCACCTAAATCACCCATAAGTTTACCGCACCACTGACCTTTTTCATCCGACAGTTCCAAAACTCGTAATCCTGACAAAGGGCCTTCTCTAAGAGTCACGTCAACTGTAACTGGAATATTTTTTGGTGCAAGGCTTAACTCATTACTTATCCTAGTTGCATCATTGATAATATCTTCCATATAAGGATACAAAGTAGCATTAATCGGCCAAAAAGTTCCATCCTTATATCCAGTGACAAGTTCATCATGAGTTAATCCTAATAGTCCTTCAAACACTAATTTATTATGTTGCCCAATTAGAGGTGCGGGATCTGAATTAAATGCTGGAGTATCGTACATTTTAAAAGGAGCATTCTGGAATTTTCTCTGGCCCAAAACAGGGTGTGTCATATCGCTATATATCTCCCTGTGCTGTAATTGTGGGTCATTTTCGACTCTATCTTGATTAGTTTGAACAGGCATACATCTAACTCCGGCAGATTGGCATATCTCCATAAGTTCATACTTGTTTTTGGTAATCGTCCATTCTTGAATATGTCGGTCTAACTCTTCTTGATTGTGTAGACGTTGCATATTACTAGCAAATTTTGGCAAAAATATCCATGTCGGAGAGTCCATTGTTTTAACTAAACGATCCCATTCTTCATCGGAATTACATACAATAACTGCCCAGTCATTGTTGCCACCACCTTTAGTTTTATAGACATTATGAGGAGCAACAATAGGCCCACGATAATTATATTCCATATCCCTAGATTGGCTATAAGCTCTATTACCAACTGGATATCCTTCTGGTTTTAATGATCGTGAGTTAGCGGTTATATCGAGGAATGCCGGCCCATTAAGTGTGGCTCCGGTTATCATTTGAGACAAATCAACATGTTGTCCTTTTCCCGTGATATTTCGATTATATAAAGCAGTCATAGCTGAAAAAGCCATATACATACCGCCAGTGTCATCTAAATATGACCAGCCCCAACCTGCAGGCTGTTCTTTTGGAAGACCTGAAAGATGAGTCATGCCAGAAAATGCCTGAGCAATAGGTCCTGCCGTAGTAAAATGATGTCGTCTTCCAGTTTGTCCGAATCCAGCTTGAGACACATATATAATCTCAGGATTCAAACTACTCATGACATCATATCCAATACCCCATTTCTGGAGGGTTCTAGAGCTAAAATTCTCCATTACCACATCTGAAATTGCTATCAATTTCTTTACGAGTTCCAATCCTCGCGCAGTTCGAACATTTACCGTTATTCCTAATTTATTTGCATTAGTGTCATTAAAATTACCTGAAGTATTAAAATCTGGTTCGAAGCCTGAAGGTGTGTCATTGGCACCTCTGCGTAATGGATCCGGATTTTCTGGCCATTCCACCTTAATAATCTGAGCTCCTAAGGAACCTAGCCATCTAGTAGCCCATGGGCCTGCACGGACCCAAGTGAAATCGAGAATCCGTATACCCTCTAGTGGTCGATTCAAATTATCCATACTTTTCAATTTTGACTCCCTAAGCGTAGATGCCTACTTTCAAAATAGCTTATATAAGCAGGTTGATGGTCAGGATAACAGATGACGCAAGGCATTGCCCAACTATTTCTATTGGGGTAAAATACAACAGATTAAATATTCGTATCGAGCGGTAGGCGAGGTCCTCAGACCCTAGACCCTACCCGGCAACCTTCACACTAAAGGTGCCCTGAGGAAACGACGAGGTCCATATGGACAAAGGGTACGGCTCTCCGTGCTCGGAGGGCTTTTTTTATGCCTCTCTCCAACCGTATCGGTACGGCAAGTAACAAGTAGAAGGAGAGAGACAATGTCTTGCCCAAAACACAGAGAACTAGAAGAAGCCCTAAATACTGAGAGGTACAAGAACTTTAAGCCAACAACAGCTGAAGAGAGACTGGAGACAGATGGTGACGGAAATACCCAAGCTGATTTAGTGGCGGAAATAAGGGAAAGGGAAGGAGAGGAATACTATCAAAAAATGAAACAATGGCTTTGGTCAAAATATGCATGGGATGACTATATGAGGGTTGCTCGGTAGAGAGGTTTATAACTCGCACGTAATTCCACTATTACTGTTAATCAGCAAAGGGGCTTTTAAGTAGAAATCAAATCAAACTCTACTTTATACCTATTGAAATCGATGTCGGTGTTAACTGATAGTGCTCTACGGATTCGCAAATCATCTTCCAAAGCAATAATTAAGCCTTTGACTTTCTGGTTGCTATAGGGTTTTTATAAAAATCTGCAATTTTTAAAGTTTGTCAGTGTACAGATCGGGAAATTATATGACTGGAATATAATTTATAAATCATATCAATTTAAAATATCAGGTTGCCCATAATATTCATTTTTTATTCATAAATTGTCTAATTATTTTGTTCCTGTATGGTTGTATATTTATCTAGATCATCTCTTTTTTTCGTTGAGTAGCATCGTACATATCATAGTCACACGTGAGTGGTCTAGCATTAGTTTTTATACAATGATTCTCGATTTGAATTTATAAGTATTATTGACCTTGAAAAATGCTCTCGCGATGATAGGAACATATATTTCGGAATTCTTTATGACATGTCGGATAGGAATCACACGGTGTTGGTTTGTATGATGTTAGAAACCTCCTAAACGTTGGGATTTATCACTGGCGAAAGCAATTTTCAATCTATAGACTATTGGGGTAAATAAGTGGGGTACGCACGAAGGGGTGTCACGGAGCATTCTCTCCAATGCGGACCATGAACGGGGCAGAATCTCTATATAAGGTGGTTACAGTTTACGACCAATGAATAACTATAATGACACAGAACACTGAAAACAGCATGGAAACAACAAGGGCCGTTGGGAGGCCTTTTCCCAAAGGTGTGAGTAGAAATCCAAGGGCCGGCCACGTGGATTTGCTGAATATGTGCGGGATAGTACCGATGGCGGTGAGGAGATAGTTGAGCTCATGGTGAGTATTATTTAGAAATCATCGCCTACGGAGAACAAATGACTGATCGAAATACCTTTGAACAAACCTACAAGGATCCCAAAGAAGCGCCATCGCTTTTAGAGGCTCTTTTAGCTAGATTTAGATATGTTGACGCCACGTACAACACCAGGGAAGGGCATTTCGTCTTCGGTGGACAGTTAGCACAATCCATGCCCAGCATACGTCTATATATTATGCCTACAGCAGACGCTCAAATAGACGAAGGTGTAATGGACATTTTTACCTTCGACCTTCTCCCCTCTAGTGTCAGGGATCTTCTCGGCCGATTGACTCAAAATGAAACGTATATTCACAAGGGTGCTAAAGATCAGACCAGTGAAACTCGAGTCGAGATTAAGAAGAACCTACTTCACTTCAAGTTTAATTATCAACACAAGCCAGGTTCATGGTTTGATTGTTCTTTGGATGAAGAGTCTTCTGTTCAATTGGTGAAATGGTTTGCGCACTATTCTGAATCGCCTAGAAATGCTTCTTGTCCTTGCAATTCGGGGGTAAAATTCAAGCGATGTTGCTATCGGCTAGCTTTAGCCAAACAGGACGTCGATAAGATGTTGTCACTATCTAGAACAGTGCCCCGGGAATTGAAGTTCATCGATGATATCCCGGGGGGGAACTTCGAAGAGTATCTCGCTGCTGCGATGGCGGACAATTTAACTCTGGAGAACTCGGATTTTTGGCGAAACTTGGGAACTGACGTTGGAATCTTAGGGTTCAATGAGGAAGCGATTCGATGCTTTAGGAAAACAACAGACATTGATCCTAATGATCACGGAGCTCGGCTCAATCTCGCTGCGATTTTGTCCAACATCCATGAGCACGATGAAGCTCTTAGTCATATAGAAAAAGTGCCTGACGATACCAAGCGTCGTTCAGTAATACTTGCCAATACCCTGGCAGGCCAGGGAAATGACTTCGAGGCCATTCCATATTATGAACGTGCAATATTGGAAGAACCTGAATTTGCTCTTCCATATCAGAGGTTACTTGATATCTTGGAGAATAATGGTCACCCATCGTACGAATACTGGGTAGACCAATCAGCCAGAATGATTCCCACTTCTCCCTGGGTCGCTTATTTTTGGGCAAGGAATAGGTGGGGAGACGGAAAAATCGAAGAACTTGCAAACGCCGATTGGTTCGACAATCTAAGAATTGAAGTCGACGATACTCTCATCGGACGTCCAGATTACGCGTTTGAGGTAGAAAGGGCTCAATTACTCCGTCAAATAGCGGTGGCGATTGTGGATCCAAATTCAGAGTTGATAGAATCGCTTGCCAATCAAATTGATTCATTTGAACCCAACCTTCATCTTTGTGATGAGGGTAAAGCTCTTGCATTACTGTGCGCGAATCAAGGGTTCGTGGAATTTATACCTTCCCTCTATGACCGGGTGTGTGAAGATTGTATCGAGCGCCGTGTGGGTGGCTTTCCCCAATCAGTTAACACACTTTTGGCCGTAGGCCACTTATGGAAGGGTGACTACGAAAGAACCATTGAATATGCTGAGAAAGTCATCAAGGAGAACCCTCAAGCTGACGAAGTATTACATGTCTATTACTGGGCATTGGATGAGGTTGGAAGGACGGAAGATGCAATAACTAATGCAAAGCGCATATATCAAATCCGAGATGATATTCCCCATATTGCGCATAATCTTGGTCTGATGTGTAGCAAGACTGGAATGCTAGGAGCGGCCCAATATTATTGGGAACGGCAGCTTGATTTGGGCCCACATATTTTTAGCCAGAAAGGGTTGGCCTTCTTGTATCTGCTACAACAACAGCCGGAGCTGGCGGAAGAGACTTTTCAAAAATATTCTGAAATGGTGAGAGATCGGAAGATCGCCAGGGGTTCCGGTTTCCAACCTGAGATCGAATATGTGAGTCCCTGGTCAGAAGAAGATTATGAAAATGAAGAAGTACGAGAGGCTGTTGGAAAAGCTGAGGCATTGGAGTTTTCCGACGATGATTGGGAATCATTGGTGACTCCTATTTTGGAGGAAAAGAAACAAGGTTTTGATATTCTTGTTGAGTTCTCACAAGCCAACAAGAATAGTCCGACGTTCGCCTCAGACTTAATAGAGTTAAATCAATCCTTTGGTGAGGGTTCCTTTGGGGCTGAAACCACCATAAAGCCGGAAGCCTATTCTATGACCCAGGTTTTAGAATCTGTGGGGCACGGAAACAGTGAAGCCCTATACCAGGCTAGGTTTCAAACGCGTTTAGAGGAGTTGAGTGATTATTCCGTCTTTAGCGGAAGCTTGAAGCAAGAACTTCCAAAATTTGACGAGTTGCCTTTCAAGGCTAGAACCTCCCTGTTGGAAGGTGAACGAAGATACCTATCTGATGCTCCAATGCTCGATTACTCGCCTGTTGTAGTTTCATTTGCAAAATCACTTGAAATAAGTCTGCTTGAACAGATTTACCACCCCTACAAAAAACGTTGCGAAGTGGAAATTAACATAGTAAATGAGATTGAGTTTTCTCAGCATAAAAAGGGTTCGCAGGCAACTACTTTATTTCACTTCCTGGAGAAGGGGCATCATTTTGAGTTAGGAAGTATGGCCCACGTATTTCGCCTTTGCATGGGTCGGACTGCAGAAAAGGAAATACTGGTAGGACGTCTTAGAGATTTCATAGTCCAAGAGTTAGATTGTGAAAAGTTCTTGACAAAACTTACGGTGGAATCGATCGTGTCAGTTGCCGATAAATACCGAAATCCAGGGGCCCATTCAAAAATACTGACACAGAAGGATGTCGTAGAGTGCAGGAGTCTGTGTTTGGGAGTTCTTAACAGTCTTTTAGAATAATCCGTCTTTACAAGGACTGAACTTGGGGAACTCGAACATGCCTACTGCCGCCGCTTCATTTTTTTGGCCAACAATGTATTAGTCAGTACAAGCCCTCTTGTTTCACGCTCTAAAAAGTCTTTCTGTTTACACAATCGCAGACAGTTATTTCATAATTAGTCAAATTCATTTGTGGGAACACGACCACATGAGTACGATTTAAAATTCGTTTGACATGGTAATCATTTAAATCGTATGCCATTAGTTTGTCTCCTTTTCGTGTCGTATTTCTATATCTCTAAGATCTTGTGGGGCAAAGAATACTTTCCTTCCCCTCTTAATAAATGAAATCTTTTTTTTAGAAACCCAATTGTCTAATGTTTTAACACTTATTCTCAGTATTTTGGCCGCTTCCTGTTTGTTAAATCGGTTGTGCTCATCACACATGTAGCAGTTTATGTCGGATGTTCCTTCTATCATTACTTGATCTCCTTTCCTATTAGTGTCATTTCTTTTTCTGAGCTGCTTATAATATCTGCATCACCTTTGGTATTAAATATATGGAACAATAAAACTAACAAGAAGTTGTTTCGTAAGCCAATCTACATAGAAATCTAAATTTATCTATCTAAAATGTCTCAAAATATCTTCATCTATCATCTGCAATGTTTCTATATCACCTGTCGCTATACCACCAAACATTATTTCACTAACACCTGCATCAATGAATTCTCCGATTCTTTCAATAACATATTCTCTAGATCCCGCGACAGAACCAGTTTCCGATGCTTCAATTAATTTGCCTCCGTAGTTCCCATGGGCAGGATCAGTAGACCTGTAACCCAATTTTCGTATGAATTCACGGGCTTCATTCTGATCATCAGTAACTTTGATAGGCATAAGCAATGTTTTAGCAATTTCAGTGTAATCCCGGCCAACGCTATCACAATGTTTTTCTAAAACAGCGATTTTATGATTGTATAGATCCATAGACATACCTCTCCCCGACCATCCATCCAAATTAAAAATGTCACCATATTTTGCTAACGTTAGTAGAGTACGTTGTTCTCCTGTTCCTCCAATTAGTATCGGTATATGTGGTGATTGATAGCATCCAGGTGACATAGGAGCCTGATCCAATTGATAGTATTTGCCTTCATAATCAACTGCATTTTTCGATGTAAAAAGTATTTTTATTAATTCGCATGCCTCTTCGAATTTATCCGAACGTTCTTTCATAGAAGGAAATTTCCAACCATATGCTAAATGTTCCCTCTCATACCAAGAGGCCCCTAGCGCTAGTGTGAATCGACCATGGGAAGCTTGATCTAAAGTAGTCGCCATTTTTGCCACTAGTGCTGGATTCCTATAAGAATTACCTAAAACAAGATGTCCTAATCGTATTCTTTCTGTCATACCTGCTGCTACTGATAATATAGTGAATCCTTCAAAAGCTGTATCTGCTTCTGCTTCTTGCTGGGTGGTTTTCGAGCTTAGAGCTGCAGGAGGAAGGAAATGGTCTGCAAACCAAAGACTATCCCAACTGCCAACTTCCATAGCTAATATAGTTTGTGAAATAGAGTCCCAGTCTGTATCGTAGCAATTAACTTGTACTCCAAAATTCATATATATCCTCAAATAATCGGTCTTTCTTATCCATTTTAAACATATTATAATAAATCAAATATCTTCACCAATTCCATTGTTCTAAATTGTCTAGAAAAACAGTTCCTTTTGCCATTAATCTAGATCTTGTTTTTTCGAATATAACAACGAGTACGATAATTGTTATTCCTCCTGATAAAGTTAGAATCGCACCATTAAAATCCGATATAAATGCGGTAAGTTGGTAGAGAACATTAATTGAAAATGCGAATATTCCACCCAAAAAACTTATTTTAGATTTAGTAAATAAGCCCCACACAACTAACCCAATTGCTTCAATACTCATTAATAATACAAAAAATAACTTATTATCCGTATTATCTGATATTGACTGTACAAAAGACGAACAACACAAAAGTAAAACGGCCAACATATTAATAATCAGGGTAAGGTACTTGATTTTTTTAAATTTAATGTTTCCGAAATATGCCAACCCCAATAGGTATAGTCCGATAGGGAAAGTATAAAATTGTATATTGCCCAAGTCTCTTCCGATAACTTGAATAATCCAACTTAAAAGTAGCGCTGCTGCTGATATGTATCCTGCTAGTATATTTTTTTGTTGAATAGCCTTTGATAAATATAATATTCCAAGGATTGCCAGCACTGATGTCGGGGTAATTAAGTCAATATATGAGTCATTATTATTTATATAATCAACCAAGAAAGCTACTGCAGTAGCTATGGTTGCAAGCAAAGCCATTCTAGAAGAGGAATTATTAAGTGGCTTCACCCATAAATACGAATAACTCTCTCTAGCATATTTATTAATTGCGATTGAAATCCACCAATACACCAAACCTTGGATTGCCCATACAATGTATCTATCAGCCCAAGTTCCTTCATATATACCTACAATGAAAATGTTTGTGATAGCCAACAAAAACAAGGTTATGTAAGGCAATATTTTAGAGCGTGTAATATGAACTAAAACAAAAGAAATTATGGTGTATAAAATAACGATACTAAGGCCTTGCCAATTATCCCATCTGTTCCAACCCGCAAGTACTAATCCTGCAGTTGCATCTATCAAACCCAAGAAAAATAATGTCAAATAAATTTTACGTATTAAATACCGTGAATTAGAAATAAGATTTTTATTACAAATTCCATAAGTTGCGACCATTGATACAAACAAAATAGCAAATACAGATATAAACATACCTTGATATATGATTTCCCAATGTTGAATAGGTCCATTTAAAAATACGATAAGAGCGATGTGACATGTAATAGATACCGCAAACAAAAAAAGATCTCTCTTATATTTTAATAACATCCAATAATTAATTAGTGTTGCAAGACACCAAACAATAGACGGTAAAATAATTAATTCATGGGAATCCATACTTACTCTAATCGCAGACAAGATCCAAACTGGAATTAACAACAAAATCAACAAGACTGTCAATGAGCGTAAAAAGGGTAATAATAAGGTATTTTGCCAGTCTTGATCTGCATTTTTAATTAAAAGTGGATTCCATAAAATGGATAAATTATCAATAGACAATAACTTTAATAAGAACAACAAAAAAACTAAATAAATGAGGATTATTATGACTTGAAAATCTTTAACATATCCGATTTCTATACCATTTGAAGAATACATAAAAGAAGTAATTACTGAAAATATAATCATTCCCATTGACCATAATATCAAAGGCCCTGAAATAATAAACCTTCTATTAAAAATACGTACCAATATCAAAATGAAAAATCCTACCACGGATGGAATGCTTGTTCCAACGGGAATTGATTGGCAAAAGTCACAATAAGATTTGGCAAAACCAGCATACAGAGGAACTGTGTCAATTAGATATATAGTGAATATTGTAAGAGGTAACAATGGAACAAGTGACCATGAGTCTTTTTTCCATATATAAATCAGTAATCCTGAAATGAGTGTTGCCGATGCCATACAGATAGCACCGACCCATGCATGCTCGTTTGCCATAGAAGTAATAACCATTAATATAATGGAAATCAAGTGCCACGGATTCAAAAATGGAAACTTATTTTCAATATTATTTACAGGAGTTAGATTTATCCTGAATCCTAAATACAAATAAATCGTAGATATGCTTATTAAAATCAAGTTGAAGTACGTATCTAAATAAGTAAATACTTGAATGCACATAAAATAAAGAGATAATGGAATTAATAAAGCTCCTATGTGTTCAAGCCATCGTAATTTAATTAGTTTAGCTGTCACTAATGTTGTGAAGGCAGTAGTTATAGTAACTAATGAAAGAGGTAATGAAGATTGATCACTATTACTAATATGATCAAAAACAAGAATTACAAACGGAAGAACACCAATAATCATACCCATCCATACCAAGGGCTTAACGTGAATATCAGTAAAAATTCTTCCGAAAAATTTACGTATCCATATAACTATCGTTAAATACAAAGGTAAAGCTATAATGGCCCATCTCCATAAAGTCCACTCATCTCCAAATGAAGCAACAGTTAATACAATGCTAATCCCTAGCAAAAATATAAATCCTTGAACTAGAACATAGCCCTTATATTTGAATCCGAGGATGCCCCATATCGGAGTTGAAATAAGCCCTGTCACTAGCCATCCGAGTGGAGGCAAATTCAAATATAAATTCAATCCTGGTATTTTAAGTGATTCATTTAAAAGATCGAAAAACAAGTATGTAATCATGGCGCCAGTAAATATTGCCCATACAGCACCAATAGTTATAAAAGCTATACCAGAATAATGAAGACCGATTTTATTTTTAATTATGTGACCGACAATTACAAATGCGATAATTTGGCCAATAGCAATCAATACAAGATAAGGCCGTAACAAATGATTCGGCCACCAAGTGACTAGAAAAACCAATGAACTAGCTACTATTAATAGAATACCAAATCCTAAGAAAGTCGCTATTAAATTCTCGGAAAACAAAGTTAACCATATGCTTTTCCAATAAACTGATTTATTGAAAGTGTTTTCTTTTTCGTCGGAAATGGGTTTGTATGTTTGATCCGAGTTACATGGGCCAGCTACTAATTCCAAATGATTTTCAAAACCCTTTGCTATAGCGACACTGTAAAATTCTGATGCTCGTACTGGGATACCATAATCATCCACAATATGTTGCACAAATTTGAAAAAATAGTCGAGTCGTTTAGAAGTATCGGGGTATATTTTTTTAGCAAGTGTGTTATCCAAAATTTCTAACAATTTAATTCTTCGATTATTGAGTTGATCAATTGCTTTTAAAGAATAATCATCCGTTTGAGAATGCAAAAGATTTAACACATAAGCAAGATTTTCCAGTTCATTTGATATTTCTTCAATATCTTCATTAAACCTAGTTTGAAATATTGGTGAGATGGCCAGATTTATTTGAGATCCACAACTAGTACAGAATTTATTATCTGCAAAATTGTTATATCCACATTTTTGGCATAAAGTCATATTATTTTATTATATATTGCTGTCGGTTTTCCAATATTCTATCTTAGATATATAACACCACGTTCTACGTATGACAATGAGCATATCTAAACTACCCAATTAATCCATCTGCCATGTGCATCAGTGTATCCCAATAAAATGTTATCAACTTCGCCTTTATCAAACACATTCAATCGCATTTCAGGTTCTTGGGTGATCCCGCCAACGGAAACATGAAATATTTTCCGCATTTTACTATGCGTTAAAAACACATCTTCTATTTTTTTACGCGATTTCATATTAACTTGATTCATCACGTGGCTATCGAATACTACTAATGACCCTTGAATTGGAGCATCATCAATAACTTGAGGGAGTAATTCAGCAGCATCCCCTTTAATCAAATTGATGGTATTTAAACTACCTAATGCATTTTGAATCGCTTGCAATAAAATTATTTCCTCAGATTTATTTTCAGGCCATACTAGAGATTTTAGCCAAAGAATAGCGTCTTCATCTAATAAATCAATCGGATTTAAATCTATTCCGACTCTATAAAGTACGTCACTAAAACTATTTGATATTACTGGTTTTAATTTTCCTCTAAATTCACTGTACAAATTTACTGTCGAATTTTTTTCACCATATTCTCTTCCGTCAGAGTATCTATATTTATATTGATCCCACAAAAGATTCAATCCGGCACTAGGCCCGATTTCTATTAAAGAAATAGCATTGGTTTTCTCTTTAGCTAATACATATTGAAATGCCGGCATTAAGTAGCAACATCTTGCCGGAACATTTGTTTGAACAATTCCATCTGATAACAATTTCTTAATCTGAATCTCGTTTTCCATACAAAAAGAGCGAAAACATTGATAAGCAGAAAAATAATCAATAATCATGCCATCAGATACATTTTTATAAATATCACTCAATGGATGTTTAATGCCTTTTAACAAAAGAAATCTTACTGAGGCAAAAAACAGATTACCAACAGGTTGGCCTACCCTCGCGTTAACAGAAAAAGCGAGAATATCCGGATCATCGGATATCGATTCGGATATGTATTCATACAAAGGAGCCTGTAATTGTTTACATTCTGAAGCAAAACTCCTGAATTGTTGCGAAATATTTTTATTTCCCACATAAAACTCCTGAATTCATATCTGTAAAATAATATAAATCAATGAGGACGATAATATTTTACGAACTAAAAAAGTGGACTCCAACTGTCTAGATTAAAATGACTCTCTATAGGATTTCTGTCCCTGTTTTTGTTGTGTTTCTCCAACAGTTCATCACTCAATCTATTTAAATCGCCTCTAGGACCTATCGCCAACAAAAAAACGACATTGGAATTATTTGGCATAGTTAAAATATTCTTTATAGCATCTTCATTCCAACCACCGTATGGGTGATTTTCATAACCCATACTGGTTGCTTTAATCATGGCATTTTGCCCTGCAAATCCTATGTCTAAATATATTTCAGGAGTTCTCGTGTTCTCTGAATCTTGCGTACAAAAAACTATTATCACACCTGCTTTACGTGCCCATTTTTTATTGCCTTCTGAACATGATTCAATAATGCTATTAAATTTTTGAGACGAATTTTTGATAGCTATTAGCTTCCACGGTTGTTTGTTTCTTGAAGATGGAGCCCACATAGCAGCTTTGACTATAGCATTTAAATCAATATTATCAATTTCTTCTCCTGAAAAGTTAACTGAGCTTTTTCTACTGAAAATAGGGTCAATTTGATTCATAGATCCACCTAATATGACTTCTGTTCCGCATTAAATTCGCAGATCTCCATTAATTTTGATTATACAGATTTAAATACTAGAACACATAATGCTTCAAACAAAACAATAATTATATTGAATTACATAAATTAATTAAACAAATAATTTAATCGTAAATCGAGAGTCAAACTCATCCATTGTAGAATTCTATTGTAAATCTCCTAACAAATGTCAAAAAACGACCTCGTAAAACTCGAATTTATTATGAATGGATCATAGTAGCCACAATAGTCATGGAACTTGATCTGCAACAAGTTCTTCTCAAGTAACAATTTCTGGGATTCAAACTGTTCTGTTTCAAGACCACAAGCTGAAACAAAATTGAAATAGCATTAAGTCTAACTATAGGTAGATTAACAGCAGTATTCCAGGTATCAAAAGGAATTGGTGATTTGGACTACGGCGATGAGGGCAACTTTAATAGCCATTATTTTAATTTAACTGATGGTTATATTTCATTGTTTCCTTTTTTTTATTCGTATATGTAATAACAATTTGCTTTTTACTACTTGCAAAACAACATGCCAAATATCTATAGTAATAAAATTACATATAATCGCGGCATTAAACATAGCCGACTAAAAGGTGATTACCATGGAAAAAAAATATTTAACACTTGACTCTCAAGTACACTCATATGAACGTGATCACATAAAACGACCATGGATCGGATATCTAGAAGGGCCTGACGAAGTAACTGGAGACGATATGATAACCGCCATGGATAACGTTGGAGTAGACGGAGCAATACTAGTATCTTCATTCAATAAATATGGCTTCGACCCGAGTTACGCCATAGAAGTTTTCAATAAACACCCAACAAAATATAGGTTGATAAAACCATTTGACACCCAATCAGAATCGATAAGATACGACGTAAATAGTTGGGCTAAAACGCCTGGTGTAGTTGGAGCACGATTATTTCTTAATGGAAATAATTCTTATCAACCAGATGACCTTGGGGTAAATGAACTTCTTTCAGAGTGCGGTAAGGCCGATCTTCCGGTAAACATAATGGCCTCAGGTAGCTTATCTCTTTTTCAAGAGTTAGCTAAACGCCATCCCAACACTCGGTTAGTTCTTGACCATTTAGGAATGATACAACCTCACATACCTCCCGTACCGTCAAATCCTTTTCAAGATTTAGATCGTGTGCTATCAATAGCGGAATTTGACAATGTTGCAATCAAAATTTCCGGTGCGTGCACATTGTCAAATCAATCGTTCCCATTTCCCGATATATGGAAACCTTTGGAAAAAATATTTTCTGCATATGGGCTTGATCGCTGTTTGTGGGGCACAGATTGGACAAGAGCAGTTCGTTTATTGACTTACAAGGAAGCAGTTGATGCATTCCGTCTCACTGATCAGCTTACGAAATCGGAAAAATCAATTATAATGGGGAAAAGTGTTATGGAAATATACAAGTGGAACCTCAATTCCCTATAAATTAATGAGGAAAATCGAAATGACAGACATAAGTAATTTCATAATCCATCTAATTTACGTTTACTCAAAAAGAACTTAAAACAATATTTATAGTAAGCCACTTGAAAACCAAAAATAATCTGTAAATACTCATTTAATTAAGGTTAGTAATGAACCAAGAAAAAATCAATCTTGCTGCAGAATCCCTATATAAAGATTTCACTAATCGAAGTAAGTTCACTCTCATGACTGAAGATTTCGCACCACTCGATATAGAGGAAGCTTATGCTGTACAGGCAACATATATGGATTTAAGAGCGGTAAAATCTGGGAATTATGCAGGATACAAAATTGCTTATACAACAGAAGTTATGCGCCAAATACGGGGAGCTAAAGAACCGGTCTACGGACGTATTTTTAAATCTGATGTGATTAACTCGCCCGCGGCTGTACCTGCATCTTCTTATATTCATCTCGGTGTGGAATGTGAAATAGCAGTAATTATTGGAGATGACCTTAATTCTAAAAATGGTTTTATCGATAAAGACACGGTATTCGGTGCTGTCAAATCGATTGCTATAGCGTTTGAAATTATTGATATGCGTTCGTCATTAGGAATTACCTCAATACCACAATCAATTGCTACAAACATAAGTGGTGCCGGAGTTGTTATAGGTAAATCTGTGGAAAATTGGAGAAATTTAAATATATCGGAAAGTAAATGTGAACTTAAAATTAACGGTAAATCTGTAGGGTGTGGTATGGGGTCAGATATTAACGGACATCCAGTTGAACCGATAGCTTGGTTAGCCAATGCATTACTTTCTAGAGGAAAATATTTAAAATCTGGCGATCTCGTAATAACAGGCAGCATGATTACTCCAACGTTTTTACAAGAATCTACTGATGCTGTATTGAAAATGGATAACCTAGGATCTGTAACGCTTTCAGTTGACTAATTTTTACCAAATAATTCATTCAAATAACATAAAATAACCCCAGTAGGTTTGTTAAAAACACTAATCTTGCAACGCCATGATAATATAATCTAGTCAATATATATGCCTAACATAGGTTACTAAATCAAACAAGTAATCCCCAAACAAAATTTTAATCACGGAGTATGAATTGCGAAAAAACAAGGTTAAACAAATCATGAATTCAGGGCAGTTAGCGTTAGGTGCCTATGTCGCGTTTGCTGATCCACAAATAGTTGAAATCATAGGGATTTCCGGTTTTGATGCCGTGTTCATTGACATGGAACACTCATCTTTTGAATTAGACCTAGTTCAACAAATGATAGTAGCAGCAGATCTAGTAGACATTACGCCAATTGTGAGAGTTGCTGATAGTGATCCGAGTTTCATATTAAGGATACTTGATATGGGAGCTCAAGGAATAGTAATTCCACATGTAAACGGACTTAAAGGTGCTAAGGAAGCAGTTAATGCAGTGAGATATTCACCAATCGGCACTCGAGGTGGTGCAGGTGGCACTCGAGCAGCAAGGTTCGGATCAGTTACATGGAAAGAACACGTAAAAACTTCAAATAGCGAAATCCTTCTATCCGTTATGGTAGAAGACAGAAAAGCTCTATCAGAAGTTTCTGATATTTCAGCATTGAATGGCGTAGATTTAGTAGCGCTAGGACCTACCGACCTATCGCAAACACTAAGAGTTAATGAACCGAACGATCCTAAAATAGTTGCCGAAGTATTGCGTATATCCAAAATAGTAAAAGAATCAGGAAATACCAAATTACAAATACCAATGAATCATCCTGCCTATCCTCTAAATGCTGCAGAGTTGGTAGAGCTCGGAGTGGGATACACTAATGTTGCACCTCAACCTCCTGCCATTCTACTAAGAGAAATGACAAATGCAATTAAAAATACCCATAATGTTTTGGGCCGTAAATATTAATTACCAGAAACAAATTCAAAGGAGTTGCAATTCGAATGAGTTCCAATTTTCAATGATTCATCTTAGAGATACCGCCCAATATATTTTGACAAATTTAAAACTAGATAGTATTGTTGAAGGGTAATTTTACATTAGGACACTGTTAAATGATTTTAAATATTGACTGTACATACATTGTTTTATCAACGTGTTGTTGTATGTACTAACTGCGGGAAACGCCGTTCGTCATTGAGCGAATACTAGCCCCGTTCTGAAAAACAGAACGGGGCTTTTTTATTGCCAAATCATCAAAAGGATAATAAATATATATGATTAATATAAACAAAGATTCAGTATTAGACGTAAGAGGAGAAATATGCCCTTACCCAATGATTCAAACAAATAAAATTCTCGATAATACTACACTTAATTTAACTTCACTTGATGTTCTTACTGATCATCCTCCTGCTCTTTCCACAATACCACCAGAGGCAATGAAAAGAGGCTATGGATGTGAAATAGAAGAGTCCGGTGATGGTGAATGGGTAATTCGAATATTCAAACCATAGAAACTAAATTAATTCTAATAAAATAAAGGAAATGAAATAAAGGAAACGTATGTCACTAAAACAAACATTCAAAATTTCTATTAAAAGTGTCACCATTGCTCTTATGGTATTTAGCATTGTAGCCTGCTCAAATAGCTCAGAAGTAGCTACAAATGCAACAATATCTTCCAAAGGATATCACTCTACGGAACGTATAGTATCCACAGCTTGGGTTGAAGACAATCTATCCAAAAAGAATGTAAAAATTATAGATATTAGAAAACCCGAAGATTTTGATGCAGGGCACATAGAAGGGGCATTAAATTACTATTATAAAGAACTCCAAGTAGAATCAAACGGAGTAGCGGGATTAATACCTGATGCAGATACTATTTCTGCTAAATTAAGCTCATTAGGGGTAGAAAGTAGTGACACTATAATTATCTACGACCACATTAAAAATCTTTGGGCCTCTCGATTATTATGGACTCTTTCAGTTTATGGACACGACGATGCAAGATTAATGGATGGTTCGTATGGACTATGGACACAGGAAAATAGAAGTTTCACAACCGATGTGTCTCAAGTGAAAGCATCCAGTTATAAATTCGGAGAAGAAAATCTTAATCTTATTACAAGTATCGATACCGTACTTAATTCATTAGACAATTCATCATCCATAGTATTAGACACTCGAAGTCCAGATGAGTATTCAGGTCGAGATGTAAGGGCATTAAGGGGCGGGCACATCCCTGATGCAATAAATGTTGAATGGGTACACAACCTAGATGATGACGGACGTTTTCTACCTGCTGAAGATTTAGCAAAGCTTTATTCAACAGCAAATATTTCAAAAGATTCTGAAATATATACTCTATGCCAAACTGCCGTCAGGGCCACTCACAGTTGGTTTGTTCTATCAGAACTACTAGGATTTGATAACGTATCAGTTTATGATGGATCATGGACAGAATGGGGAAACATTGAAGATACGCCCATTGAATCCTAAAAACTATTGGATATTTAATAGCTTATTATGATAGAAGCCGAAAAATCCTCGAAATTTATTCCGTCATTTATACGAGATAGAAATACTTTATGGAGTATGTGCTTAATTGTGGTAGTAACCCTAGTTTGGGTTTACACTATAATTTCAGATACCTTCTCTGATGAAGAACCGATATTTTGGATATTTGGAATTATTTTCGGGGTGACAGTTCAAAGGAGTCGTTTCTGTTTCACATCAGCATTCAGAGACTTCTTCCTTCTTGGCCAAACAAAAATACTTAAAGCTATATTATTGTCTCTTGCTATTTCAAGCATTGGTTTTGTTATGGTTATGAGCACAATCGTACCCAACCCAGGCTTTGGATCATCTCCTACGGATGCTAATGTTTTGCCTGTGGGGATATCAACAATAATTGCCGGAACGTTATTTGGAATCGGAATGGTCCTAGCTGGTGGGTGTGTTTCAGGATCTCTATATCGTATGGGTGAAGGATATTTAGCCTCATGGGTAACTATCATTGGAGTAATGCTTGGTCTTTTCTTACTGAACAATTCTTGGAACTGGTGGTGGGATAATTTAATATCTTTCGAAAATAAAATATGGTTACCTGCAAAGCTATCTTATAGTGGGGCTCTTTTAGTTACTTCTCTGATTTTACTATTCATTCTGACTATCGCTGTGTGGCGGGAAAAAAAATTCGCAAGCGGCTTTACGATGCCAATAATAAAGCGTAGACAAGTTACTGAAACTCCTACTAACACATTAAGTGAAATCACTTATTTTACCAAAAACGTTTTCAAAAAAGAATGGAATCCACTTGCCGGCGGGATAATACTCGCACTAATCAACATCTTCCTATTTATACGGTTTCACCCATTAGGTGTGGTTGGGGAAATATCACGATGGACAATGTCTATCACAAATGTATTGGGTTTCTCCGAATTGGATTTGAGAGGACTTGAAGGATTAGGGGCATGTGTTATGTCGATAGCAGATGGATCATGGTTAACAGCAGGATTTTTCCTAAATATTGGAATTGTATGTGGGTCGGCTGCATCGGCTCTATTGGCAAAGGAATTTAAGATAAGAGCTCCGAAATCACCAAAAAGATATATCCAATCCTTAATAGGAGGGTTAATTATGGGATATGGTGCTGGATTAGGATTGGGATGTACTCTCGGGGCATTCTTTTCAGCAGTTCCTTCCTTAGCATTAAATGGTTGGGTATATGCGGTAGGCCTTACAATTGGAGCATATATCGGAGTACAAATAATTAAACGGCTTACGTAAAATGAAACATACTAAAGAACAAATAGATTTGCGAAATATGAATCTACCAGATCAAATATCCATTGTAAATGAGGGAATGAATAAAGCCCTAAAAGGTATCATTTCTTTTCTTACAACTGATTCTTCTATGCTAGGAACATATGCCTTACCCGCAGCTCTTAAATCAAAAGTTAAATGCAGAATAACACCTTGCGATACCGATGATGAATGGCTGATAACAATAAGCCCTAGTCCGGAACTTATATAACAAGCTTTACGTATATGTCGTCAGGTTTTTGTAACAATGCTTTGAGGGTTTAGCTTACCAATTCGTCCGCTTTCCGTTCCAGCACTACTATCTATGACTGCATTAATTAATGTTGGCTCTCCTGAATCTATAGCTTGGTTAACTTCACGGTTTAACTCATCAGGTGTTGTCACATTCACTCCTATTCCTCCAAAAGCCGTCATCATTTTATCGTATCTAGCATTTTTCACGAATACAGTAGTAGCGATGTCAGGGTCATTTTTTCTATTTTCATCTAGTCCACGATAAATCCCGCCATTATTAAAAACTACGACGCAAATCGGTAATTTATAACGACAAATGGTTTCGATTTCCATAGCAGAAAATCCAAACGCACTATCACCTTCTATTGCCAACACAGGGTGATCTGTCACTACAGATGCAGCAATTGCAGAACCCATTCCAATACCCATAACACCCCAAGTTCCGACGTCTATACGCTTTCTGGGTTTATACATATCAACAATTGATCGTGTAAAATCTAAAGTGTTAGCGCCCTCATTAACTAATATCATATCCGGTCTTTCTTTAACTATAGTACGAATAATTCCCAATGCTGAATGAAAATCCATCGGGTTATTTTTATTTCGAAGCCTCGGAGCCATACGTGCAATATTAGTTTCTACTTTAGATTTTACAGTATCAGTCCAAGATTTTGGCGGTATGTTCCAGTTTTGGTTTAAAGCATTGAGTAAGGCTTTAACACAGGAAGCAATATCTCCAACTACTGGTGCAATAATTTCTACATTACTATCCATTTCCTTAGGGTCTATATCAATTTGAATGAATTTCTTGATAGCATGACCCCATGGGCCACCTTTACCATGAGAAAGTAGCCAGTTAAGACGTGCGCCTATCACCATAATCACATCAGCTTCCTTCAAAACTAGAGAACGAGCTGCTGCGGCGGATTGAGGATGATTATCAGGCAATAATCCTTTTGCCATACTCATCGGTAAATAAGGAATTCCTGTTTTTTCAATCAATGCATTAACATCTTCATCGGCTTGAGCATAAGCAGCTCCTTTACCAAGAATTATCAATGGGCGTTCGGCTGATTTAAGCAATTCTACGGCACGGTTAATGGATTCTGAAGAAGGGATTTGGGACGGAGCAGGATCTACAACTTTCACAAGTGATTTAAAAGCTACTTGGATGTCTAAAACTTCTGGTAAAAGTTTGGCGGGAATATCCAAATAAACACCGCCCGGACGTCCGGAAACAGCAGATCTAATAGCTCTTGCAATACCAATACCTATATCTTTGGCATGAAGAATTCTGTATGCGGATTTACAAAGTGGTTTAGCAATTGCAAGTTGATCCATTTCTTCATAATCACCTTGTTGTAAATCTACAATTTCACGTTCAGAAGATCCGCTAATCAAAATCATAGGGAAGCAATTAGTAGTAGCATGAGCTAGTGCAGTAAGTCCATTAAGAAAACCTGGAGCTGACACCGTCAAACAAATTCCCGGTTTTTTGGTCAGAAACCCAGCAGTTGCCGCCGCATAACCAGCATTTTGCTCATGACGAAATGACAGAATTCTCATGCCTGATACCTGCATCATACGACCTAAGTCAGTAATTGGAATACCAGGTACATTATAAATAGTATCAATTCCATTGAGCTTCAGTGCTTCAATAATAAGGTTAAATCCGTCAGTCATTTTTTCATCTTCAGTTATTTCATCATTTTTTTCTGAAGTTGTTATCTTTGCCATATATTTCATTCTCCCTAGAAAATAGTGGTAGGAATTTAAGAATGCCTCACAAATAAAATTTTGGATTAGTATGTCTGATAATATCATAAGCAGCAAACATACATTAGTTGAAAACAATATCCCAAACGCGTCAATCATGAATAATCATTTTGAACAATATATTACATTTAAAATGATTATACAGTGGGATTGCTAGTGTACTCTGGTCCCATACGAATTTGACTCTTAATCATTATATCAAGGGTTTGAATCTCTCTCGAATCATCATTAATATACTACCGATTAGTGGTTTTATTTCGATTTGGAGAACATCAAATTATCTATATTTCTCTGTAACAGACTTGTAGGCGACTATTTCCCAAACCAGCAATATATAATGTGTTTTTAATAAATAGTAACAGCGGAAATGTTGATAAATCTCTAGTGAAGTGGTGCCCCTAGCAGGACTCGAACCTGCGCTTCAGGTTTAGGAAACCTGCGCTCTATCCTCCTGAGCTATAGGGGCCGAAGATGAAATTAAAGTTACGTTTCTATCATTAATTTAACAAAAATCACTAATTTGTACTCTTATTATCTTATCAGGAAAAATAAGAGCAATTAAACTATTCGATGATCTTATCAAATTTTTATTAAACAGCGTACTGGAATTTTACACCATTTATCAAGTTCCCTATCAGAGTATAAAAAAGTAATTATAATTCAATCATTAAATATACAGTTGCTTCTTATTATTTTGATATTGATTTTTCAACAATATTGATTTTATTATTTAAATTCAAGTATACAATTATCATTAAAACACATATTGGATTAATTATAAGTACATATACACATGGGATTTTTTGAAAAATATCTAACGATTTGGGTAGGAATTTCTATTATTACTGGAGTAATACTAGGTAATTGGATTCCTAATTTTTTTATCGATATTGCTAATTTTTCAGTAGCGAATGTAAATATAGTAATGGCTATATTTATATGGGTAATGATTTATCCAATGATGGTTCAAATAGATTTTTCTGCTGTGAAAGAAGTTAGAAATCAAACAAAAGGACTATGTCTCACGATAGCTATAAATTGGTTAATAAAACCTTTTACTATGGCCGGATTAGCATGGTTATTTTTTAAGGTTATTTTTTCCGGGTTAGTAGATGAAATCTCTGCAACCAATTATGTCTCCGGAATGATTCTTTTAGGGATAGCTCCATGTACGGCAATGGTTTTTATATGGAGTCAATTAACCAAAGGAAACCCCAATTATACGTTAGTACAAGTATCAATCAACAACATAATCATGATATTCGCTTTTGCCCCGATAGCAGCCCTATTACTAGGCGTTAATGACATAAATGTTCCTTGGAGCACTTTAATTTTATCAATTGGCTTATATGTAGTACTTCCTCTATTGGCTGGAATTTTTACAAGAAATCTGTTACAACGCAAAGAATCTAATCACGATATCCATATATTTTTAAAAAAAACTAAACATTTGTCTATTCTTGGTCTATTGTTAACAGTTGTACTCATATTTGGTTTTCAGGCACAAGTAATAATTAATAAGCCTCAAATCATAGCTTTGATCGCAGTACCTTTAGTACTTCAAACTTACGTAATTTTCGCAATAGCATATGTCGGATGTAAAATATTAAAACTAAATCATGAAATAGCTGCCCCTGTCTGCTTAATAGGAACTTCTAATTTTTTTGAACTGGCTGTTGCCGTTGCTATATCATTATTTGGGCTTGAATCAGGTGCATTATTAGCCACTGTAGTAGGAGTTTTAGTGGAAGTCCCGGTAATGTTATCCCTTGTCTACTTCATGAATCTAAAACGCAATCAATTTAACTATATGAGCGTTTAAGTCCCTGACTCAGTGCCTGTGTTGGAACGCAGTACTGAGTCAGGGGTGGCCATTAACTATGCTCATTTATACAGAAGGTTTAATGCCACATATTCCAAAGATAGTTTATATCTGGTGGGGTATCAGAAATTCCAAAAACCCCATATGTTATTTCAACAGTAAAGTTGGCCAAGAAATTAACCGTCGTAAGACCCGAAAAAGCAGTCAACATAAGCCCAACAGCCTTCAAGGGTTGTATTACGGCCGATTGGATTTTCAATGGACTTCCTTCATCACGCCATTTAAAGAAATTTCTCTTGAAGTCCTGTACTGCCCATACAAGTAAAGCTGACAGTAAGATGGAAAATGCTATTGTCCAAAGTATCAAACCTAAAAGAATGATTGTCCATTTCATGTCACCATTATAAACAGATTATGAGATAATGTTTTTATATATAGAAATCTAATAATAGTAAAATAAAATGACAAATACTCCTCTTGCCGAAGTAACAACCTTAACTTTTGACATATTTGGTACCGTCCTAGATTTGGAAGGTAGCTTAATTCCATCTTTAGATACATTGTTAATAAAATGTGAATCTTCCAAAACCCATACAGGAGCAGAAGTCTGGAGGATATGGAGACAAAGACAAAGGATAGAACAGTATCAAGATAATTTACTAATGTTAGGTCATAGTGGATATCTAGCTGTTAAACGTAGAGCACTTTTATATAGCTTAAGAACTCTAAAAATAGAATTTGATGACGAAGATATAAACAAATTCATGGAATCTTACCAATATCTAACACCTTTCCCAGATGCAATAAAAGGTCTAATACGATTATCTTCCAAGTATGATCTAGTCATGCTATCTAATGGAGAACAACACTACCTTGAGCACTTGTCGGCAAACAGAATAAAAATACCATTTAAGCATATATTATCCGCTGAAACAGCCGGAAACTTTAAGCCTCATCCATCTGTCTACAGGTTTGCTTCTCGAAGCTTAAAATTAGAACCTAAAAACATAATGATGGTTGCAGCACATTCCTTTGACGTTTTAGGCGCTAGGCATAGTGGGTATCGTGCTGCATACGTTAATAGATATGATTTACCTTACGATGAATCTGAATACAAACCGGATATAATTACAACTGATTTCTTAGAATTGTGCGATTATCTTAATACCTAGTAATTCTCTATTCAATAGAAGATATCGTCTTTATAAATTTACTTGAATTAAGATCCTTCTCAGCCACATATGTAATATAATTTCCTAAAAATCCCCTCACCTCGTTATTAGCCCAATTATCTAGATCAGTCTCTTCTAAATCTTTCTTTTGCCTAACTGTGCGTTGAAAAAATCTAAGCAATTTCATGTTTTCTATAGATATTTCAACAGGTGAGTAATCATTATTTTCAATTACACAATTCTGACAAATAATACCACCTAATTGTATATAAAACAGATGATTAGATTGTTTCAATTGTGTACTGCATTCGATACACACCATAAATTCAGGTATAAAACCTGAGTGATGTAACACTTTAAACTGAAACCAACTTATAAAAACATCGTTTATTTCTCCAAGGTTGATTTGAGTAAGTACTTTAATAAAATCATCGAAAAGCGGTTTGTTAGCGGATCTGTCTTCTCCGAAAATGTCAATCAATTCCACCACATACATAGCACAACCTATTAAATGTAAATCAGTTCTTATATTTTTAAATGTATTTATAATAATACTTTCATTTACATGATCTAAACTGCGGCCTCTTGATACAGATAAATCCAAATGATTAAGAAGTTCCATGTCTCCACTCAATTTCGTATTAGGCCTGCGTGCTCGTCGAGCAACAGCCGGCAATTTACCGAAATCTCTTGTGTAAAATGTCACTATAATATCTGATTCTCCAATAGGCGTATGCTTCAGCACTATGGCCTGAGATTGATAATAGCGATAGCGTTGATTCATTAAATTCCTTGGCGGCCTTCAATTGCTCTTCCTAGAGTTGCTTCATCTGCATATTCCAAATCTCCTCCAACTGGTAATCCTCTAGCTAGACGTGTGACTTTAATACCTGAAGGTTCAATTAGTCTATGTATATACATTGATGTAGCTTCTCCTTCTAAATTCAAATTCATAGCCAAAACAACTTCTTCCACTGATTCTTTCACAAGTCTTTCTAATAATTCTCTGATTTTTAAATTTTCAGGTCCAATTCCTTTTATAGGTGACATAGATCCATGTAACACATGATATTTACCATAAAAAGCACCGGTTTTTTCCAAAGCCAATATATCTAACGGTTGCTCAACAACACATATTTGAGTAGAGTCTCTCGATTCATTATTACAAATATAGCAAGGATCTACATTTGTAATATGAAAACAGGTAGAGCATAAAATTATACTATTTTTAATCGACAATATTGATTCCGCTAAACTTTCAGCTTGTTCTTTTGGCATTTTAATCAAATAATACGTAAGTCTTTGGGCGGATTTAGGACCGATTCCCGGCAAGCGACTAAATTCATCTACTAAACGTTGTACCTGTGGAGTTCCTTCTGATGAATACATAAAACTGTCTCCGACTTTCCTCTGTCAATTAATACTATTTTGGTTTGGCAGGGTTAAGATAGTCCTGGAATATTCATACCACCCGTGACGGCATTCATTTTAGTTGAAGCCAACTCTTGAGCTTTAGAAATAGCTCCATTCACAGCAGATAAAATCAGATCCTCTAGCATTTCAATATCATCAGGATTAACTGTATCGGGATCTATTTCAATCGATTCGATAGCTAATTTCCCTGTAATCATTATTTTAATCGCGCCTCCTCCGGATGAATATTCTATTTTACTAGATTCTATTTCCTCTTGTATTTTAATCATTTGTTTCTGTAATTCTTGGGCCTGTTTCATCATATTACGATTCATCGTGTTTATTTCCTTCTTTCTTCTACTATTCTAGCACCCATAGCTTGTGCGGCTTTTATAATCGGACTATCTTGACCAGAAAATTTATTCACAATATTTCCCGATTGATTAGCATCTAATTCTATAGAAACTTCGTATCTAACACCGATTATCTGTTCAACTATGTTTAATAACTCAGTATGTATCAATTTATTATCGAGTTCGCTTTTTATCCTATCAATATGAGAGGCATGAGAAAATCTAATAATCAAAACATTATTATCAATCTCTTTATAAGAGGATCCTCTAAATAATGCTCCTAATTTAAATCTATTCCCTGTTTGTCTCAAAGCTCTTAAAATATTTGGCCATTCATTATCTAATTTACCTGATTCACCATCTCTAAGTGTGTTAGCTGAAGTAATTGATTTTGATCTATTAGTCGTTTGATTTGTCATGTTTCTATTTATTTGAATTGGTTTCGAGGAATTCAAACTACTTGAATTATTATTTTGTATTGGTGAGGGTTTCTTATTAATCAAATATTGGGATTCATTACTCGTATACTGATCTTGTTTAATTTTAGTATTAATAATAGTAGTTTCACCGATATTAATTTCTACCAAAGCCATCTCCAAGGGAAATACACTAGAAATAACATCTGCGAAAGTGACAGAAGACAATGTTTTAACTATAAATAACAATTGTTTTAAATTTATTTTCTCTTGCATTAATAGCAATTTATTTGTTAATTCTTCATTTAAATCAGTGTCAAATATAGCTCCGGATTTTAATAACATTAACGATCTAAATGAATCTAAAAGGCTAATATGAATTTGTTTAGGGTCTATACCTCGATTAACCATTTCTGATAAAGCAATTAATGAATTTGGCAAATCATTATTAACTATCAATTCTAAAATATTTAAACTTAGAGAATCTTCAGCGATATTTAACATTTCTTTTACATCAGATTCGGAAATATTCGTATCAAACGTAACTATTGCTTGCTCCAATAAATTTTCTGCATCTCTTAGGCTTCCAGTAGCTTTAGTAGCTATCAGTTTTAGGGCTTCTATATCCACATCAACAGATTCAGCAATACACAAGTTTTTCAGTTTCTTTACGATAACTTCTATATCCACTCGTTTAAAATCAAATCGTTGGCACCTTGAAACTATTGTCAAAGGTATTTTCTGTACATCAGTAGTGGCTAAAATTAATATTGCGTGAGAAGGGGGTTCTTCTAAAGTTTTCAATAAAGCATTAAATGCTTCTTGGGTTAGCATATGTACCTCATCGATTATATACACTTTAAATTCAGATTGTCCTGGACTGTAATGTATTTTTTCAGTAAGGTCTCTTATATCGGCAATTCGTCTATTACTTGCCCCATCTATTTCTATTAAATCTAATGCCCTTCCTTCGTTGATGTTCGTACACATAACACACTTGTTGCACGGTTCTCCTTCATTTGGCATCAAACAATTAATTGCCTTGGCTAATATACGGGCAGCACTTGTTTTACCTGTACCTCTTGGGCCACAAAAAAGGTAAGCATGCGCGAATCTTTTTGAAGAGATTGCATTCTTTAGAGTTTGCGTTATGTGTTCTTGTCCCATTAATTCAGATAAGGAAGTAGGACGCCATTTTCGATATAAAACTTCACTCATGTAAATTCACTGATTCGATAATAATTCTAGTCAATCCTTCCATTTCATTAGCTTCTTTTTCATCAATATGATCATAACCTATAAGATGCAAGAATCCGTGTGCAACTAACATAACTAGTTCACTAACAATAGATCCTAAGGCTTGTCTTTGAGCTTGTGGTAACGAAATCACAATCTCTCCGATTTGTTGTCTCATATCCGAAGCTATCGCAAATTCAATAGAAGTTCTACCCGTATGATTGTTATCTGCAATGCCGTAATATTGTCCTTCATAGTCATTGGAGAATGACAAGACATCTGTTACTTCATCTAAACCTCTATAAGATTTATTCAACTGTTGGATTTGATTGTCGTCAGTAATAAAGATACTCGCATCACCATTACTAATGCCACATTTAGTTAAAGTTGCCTTTGCTGTCGATAATAAAATTTCGCAGTAATTAAAATTATTTATATTGTCAGCAACAGTACAAGTTATATTTAATGCATTCATAAATCACTTGTCGATAGTTTACCTAAGTAGAGGTTTCCGGTTTGTTATTCACAAATTGCTAACAATGATCCATATTGATTACTTCTAACCTTATGAATGGAATTTTCATAGATAAAATCCACCTCAAAACCTTGGACTGAGGTTTCTATTGCGTCAATAGACGCAGGAACACAACCTAATGAAACGTTCGGCCAAGTAACTTGTTTAATACTGGTAAAAGTGATGTCAGGTTGATCGACTTTTAATTCCGCGGCCAAATACCACGCTGCCGATACCTCTGCACACTTCATTCCGGCATTATTATCAGGTTTCAAATCAGCTGTATCGGCCGAATATTCTCCTTGAACAGATGCTTGATCGATACCTTTTCTAATTTGATCGAAAACTTCAGCGAAACCAGTCACAGGCATTACAACAGTGGTATTAGAAAGAATACTTTTAGAAGCTTCTAAAGATCTTTGAAAAGAATAGAATTCAGGGTCTGTATTAAGAGCTTTGGCAAATATCAGAGTTGACTCAGCATCTCCACATCCAGTGATAATTCGACTATCTCTCTGTGCATTTGCAATTATAATTGTTGCTTTTCTATCTGCATCTGCTCTTACTTGAGCATCAACCTCTGAGCCTTCAGCTCGTTCCTTATCGGCTTTACGTTTCCGTTCTGATTGCATTCTTGAATAAACACTTTCAGCTATTTCAGAAGGGAAATCAGCTCTTTTAATACGTACATCAATTACTTCAATCCCGAATTCTCCCAATTTGGGAGTGACTGCGTTCAAGACATTAGCCATCATCGCATCTCTTTGAGTAGTAATGATTTCAGACTGAATATGATTTGCCACTTCACTTCTAAGTTCAGATGCTATTATATCGACAGCTCTATCTGTAGCAGTTTGTACATTTCCTAATTTTTCTCTAAATGCTGTAGGGTCAACAATTCTTCCTCTAGCATATACATCAACAATCAATCGCTTTTTATCTTTAGTTAATATTGAATCAGGAGGCGCATCAAATAACAACAATCTTTTATCAAATCGGGTTACATTTTGAACAAAAGGAGTCTTGAAATTCAAACCAGGAGATGTAACTTCTTTTTGTATTTGCCCGAATTGTGTGACTATTACTATTTCTGTTTCATCTACTGTGTATGCGAATTGCGGTACGATAATTGCTAATGCTATTACCACAACAACTATTAATATAGCTATAAATTTCATATGTTTCACTCGCCTATTTTATCAGTAGGGAAAGGGATCAATCCCGACAATTCCGGGTTAACTAATATCACTTGATTAGGTTCTCCTAATATTTTGTTGATATTAGGGAAAATGTCTTCCATTGCTTCAATGTAAAGTCGTTTCCTTGTAATTTCTTTCGATTTAGCATATTCGTTTTGAGTTGCAATAAATCTTTCTGATTCACCATCAGCTTTTGCGATTTTCTGTTGCCTTTGAGCTTCCGCACCTTGTAAACTTTGAGCTGCATTACCTCTAGCTTGAGGCAGTATAGTTTCTTTATAGGCGTCAGAAAGATTAATGATTCTAGCTTTATCCTCTTTTGCCCTAACTACTTCATCAAATGCATCTTTGACCTGTTCAGGTGCAAACACATTTAACAATTTAACTTCTCTAACGTTTAAGCCCGTCCCGTAATGATCTAATATGTCTTGCAATTTCTTTTTTGTTTCTATCTGAACTTCTTCTTTTTTGTCGGTCAATACATCATCAATAGGCCTATTACCAACCACCTGTCGCAAGGAAGTTTCAGTAGCATCTTTCAATGTATAACCATCAGGAGAAACGACTAAATAAAGGTATTTTTGCAAATCTTTAATGTCATATTGAACTAACAATTGCACATCTACTAGATTAGGAGCTTCTCCCGGAGAACCAGATTCATCAGGATCTCCAGTAATCATGAGAGATTCTCCAAGTACAGGAGTATCCCCCCTTACGCCTAATTCAAGTCTCCGTACTTCGTCAACTTTCACTACATCTCTAGCACCTATTGGGGTAGGCCACCACCACGAAAGGCCTGGGTCTTTAGTTTCTGAGTATTTACCGAACATTTTCAATGCTGCTTGCTCACCTGGTTGAACAGTAAATAATCCAGTGCCTAACCATCCAACTACAATAAGAATAATCACAATAAAGAAAAAAGTCGGACCTACGCTACCACCACCAAATCGTCCGAAAATCGATCTGATCTTTTTCGCAATTTCATCGATATTAATTTCAGGGTCATCTTGTCGGTACATGTATCACCAAATTTATTTATTGAATAGAGAACATTTTATCATAGTAATCTCTATAATAATCTACGATAAACTGCTATTTTTAAAAAGATCCAAAAAACGATCTTCATAAAACCTATAAACCCCCCATTTATCTAACTCATGTTTTAAGACCTCTGGACTTCCTCCCTTGTATACAGATTTAAACATTTCTTCAATCTGATTTGTGGCAGCTACAGGTAATCCTCCTAAATCTTGGCGAATATCCATTAAACCTGCATTTTTCATTTCGTTGGAATTAAAAGCAAGTGAAGCAGCTGTATATTCGTAAATAAATTTCAATAAAGCCACATCCCAAAATTCGTCTATACCTACAATTACCACCGATAGATTATTCTTTTTATTGTCTAAATCTTTTCTGATATTGTTTGCAATATCAGACGGGTGTCCTCCAATAATCTCCAAGTTTTTGTGTTCATTAGTGTATTCATACACTATTCCAGGGCTATTGGGTCCATATTTGGTTGAAACATCTTTCATATATTCATGTGCGCTTTCACTAAATCCCAAATTATTCATTGCATAAGTAGGAGTTATTATGACTGGCTGTGCGGATTTCACCAAACCAGTTCTAACAACACTCTCTATTTTTTTATTTGAATCAAATTCTAGATATAGAGGTTCGGTAACTATAAAATATTCTACTCTTGTGATTCCAAATGTTGCTAAATGCTGTTGAGGGAATTTAACAACATAGGTTTGTTCAATTGCATTACGCCAATCATTCATTAATTTATTATCCTCTATATAAAAACCAAACAATCATACTGTCAAAATAGTACTCTAAGATTTACTTTTTTTATTAGTAAATCTAGTAGTAATAAAAAGAATTATTCCAAAAGCCAGAATACCCGAAGAAGAATCTTCAATATTTTTCGGGCTTGCCATCTGATTACATCCTCCTGAAGTTGGATGGTCCAATATATTTTCTTCTGATTGCGTTTCAATATCAGTTTCCACTACTTGTGTAGCAATCGCTTTAATTGGTTCCGTATTATTAGATGTTATAGAAACGCCTCCCGGTTGAGGAGTTAATGAAAATAAAGATATGACCGGCATAGGTTTTGGTGTTGGCAAAATATCTTTTGCATCGGTTGGAATATATTTTGAAGCGCCTATTTTTTTACGCCATTCGTTTTCCATATCCATTTTAGATATGTTGAAAGTATTCAATATAGCTTCACTGATATTAGAACCACTTTTAACTGTACTTAATAATTTTTTCATTCCATCAGCTCCATATTCATCTATCATATGAGCCACTATAGAACTAGCTTCTCCATAAAAAAGAATTTTATCCTCAGGCGTACCTGGCTGTCGAGACAATAAGGTAATAGGTAACAAAGAATCCGACTGTATCGCCATGTCCAAAGCATTGTCAAAGGAAAAACTGGGATAAATATTCGCATATTCCGCTAGTCCTTCATGCAACCATGATGGAATCTTATTGATCATACCGTCTCCAGCTCTGTGAACAAGAATGTGAGTCATTTCATGGGATGCCACACCTAAATAATTTTGTCCTGATGACAATATTATCAGTGTTCCAAATTCATTAAAAGCCATTCCTTCTGTAATCAATTCATTTCGAATTGTGATGCTTTCAGGGGGTAATCCTTCGTGCATATCTTTAACATTATTATAAACAGTGACGTTTATATCAGAATTTTCTAAGTCTCCGAAAATCGGCATCATTTTATCCATTGTTTCGGTGACAGTATTGAGTATATTTTCGGCTTTAATATCCATATTCGTGAAGCTTTGATCATGATAGAAAACCGTGGTAAATTCATCTGATACGGTTTTCCATTGGAATTTTGGATCTTGGTAATTAAATACATATTCATCACTGTAAAATACATTTTCATTAGAATCAACTATAGTAATCTGATATCTTAAATCAGATCCCGGCGGAATATATTTGTTAGCACTGTTGGTATACCAAATCAATTGAGCAGAGACATATTGATTTGGCTCTATATCAAAGTATTGGTAGCTAGACGATTCAATATTGCCTTGCCACAAGCGAACAATAATCTCCTCGACTTCAAATTCAGATTCCGCAGCAACATTAAATTGAATTCCTTTAGGAAACAAACTTTTTACCTCGTGAGATACGAGTACTAATGAGTCATTTTCATGCGCTTCAATTTCATTTGATGATATGAAAATCAAAGCTACAGTAATTAATATCAAACATTTCATATACTTTGCCATCCATGTAATCAGATACATTATTTTATTTTTTCAACCTGTTATGCGATTCGATTACACGTTGTAAAGTAGTATAGCTACCCAATATCGTAATAATTGCTAGAACACTAATAAGAATTTGTGGTAACCAGTTAAAAAGCAATAATCCAATTGAAATAGCGACAACCCTCTCCGGTCTTGTCATAACACCGGATTTACAGTCTATTCCAAGAGATTCTGCTTTTGCTCTAACATAGCTAACCATTATTGATGATATAAATGCTGTAAACGCCAATGTAGCTCCAAGTCCACAAATGCTATAACTTAAAACAGTCCAATCACAAGAATTAATTTGATAGTAAATCATAAGTGTCAGTAAAATAAGTCCTTCTTGAATTCTATCAATCACTGAATCAAGTAAAGCTCCGAAGGACGAAGCCGAGTTTTGTTTACGAGCTAGACCTCCATCCACTAGATCAAGAGCTCCTCCAATTATCAAAATTATCCCTGCCAAAAACATATATCCCAGGGAAATGCAAATCGCAGAAATAGTTACAATGAATAAGCCCAACAAAGTCACCAAATTAGGAGTAAATCCCAATATATCAAACATAGTAACCATAGGGTTTTCATAGTATTTATATAATATTATTCTAATTTTATCTCTAGTAATTATGTTTCTCCAAATAAATTCAGTTATTTTTTATGGAACAACGTATTTGTTGATAATAATTTAACAAAGTATCGGTTATTTTATACCAACTATATTGACCAACTGTATTTTTCCCTTCGTATATAAGAGTGTTTCTCAAATCCTTCGAATTGATCATTTGTTCTAGACAGATCCTTAATCCTTTTACACTTTTAGGGTCACATAATAGTGCTTCTTTACCATCTTGAACAACACTTTTATAGCCTTCAATATTGGTAGCAACAATAGGTAACTCTGCTTTCATTGCCTCCAACAGAACGATTCCGAAACTCTCCTGACCAGTAGACGGAGCACAAAAAATATCGGCATTTTTATATATAGTAGACTTTTCTTGGTGAGACACTTCACCTAATATAATTAAATCTTTCGGATTTCTAGCGCCAATTATTTTAATACAATCGGTATCCATAGCTCCCGGGCCTGCCACTATCAACCGTAAGTCGTCATATTTTAATTTCAGATCACAATAAGCATTAATTAAATAACTTAAGCCTTTCCTTTTATCCATTCTGCCTAAAAACAAAATATTTAGCTTACCATCTTTAAAAGAATCGATCGGTAATGCGGGTTCATTGTCATTCAAGTTAATCCCATTTGGAATAATCTCATAGTTTGCTTTTAAATGTTTGTTTACGTATTCCATTGCTGGCATTGAAACCGCAATATGTCCATTTAAATTCTTGAAATATCGATTCAGTAAAACATTTGGCGTTAAAGCATACAAATAAGAACCTTTATATGAATGAAATGTCGCTATTTTTAATGATTTTGTATTTGATAACATTGCTCCCATAGTCAAAGTTCCAGCAAAAGGTTCATGTATATGCAAAATGTCATAATCAGCATTTTTTAAAAATGTTTTGATTTTAAAATAGGTATTAGTTGATAGTGATATTCTGGCTACAGAACCTCCGGTAGGAAATGGAATAGTATTACCAAAAGCAATAAAATTCGGTGGCAAATGTACATTTCGACCTGATAAAGGAGCAATTATATGAGAATCAATTCCCCTATCTATTAAGTTTAAATGCAAATTACTGATATGGTCATTAACTCCGCCGGGCGTATTGAAATCGTAGGGTGAAATGAGAGCAATTTTCAAATTAATAATTAATAATACGCCGAAAATTCACGTGTAGGAAACAGATCATTACACATTAACTAGAGTCTTGATAAATATTGTTGCTCGATATCAATACCAACCAATCCACTATAAGCATTTAACAACCGTCTTGTAATAGGTCCAGGAATATTCGATTCCCCTATAATTGCTCCATTAACCGATGCAACGGGGCAAATACAAAAACTTGTAGAAGTGACAAATGCTTCATCTGCTGTGTATACATCATATAAATCTATATCTGTTTCAGAGATTTCCATTCCTAATTCAGATGCGAGTTCCAATGCCGTAGACCTACTAATGCCTGCAAGGACATATTGTTCTTTTGGTGTTATAACTTTCCCGTCTTTTACAATAAAAAAATTACTTCCTGGGCCTTCAGACATATTACCGTTCATATCTAACAAAATAGGCCAAGCATCCGGATTATTAGAAGTGACTTCGAATTCAGCCTGGACCAAATTAGCATAATTTTGTATTTTCGCTCTCGGACTTAACACTTCAGGAGGGGTTCTTCTAACGGACGGAACTATTACAGGCATACCATCTCGATAGTATTTAGCTCTTGCCTTAAATGGAAGAGGTATTGACTCGACAATTATTGTAAAATCGTCACCGTCGGGTTTCCGAATACCTCTCGTTACTCTCTGGGTAACCCAATAATCATCATCGTTATGAATTAATGGCAAATTAGTATTCAAAACTTCCATTGTTATATCAGTCATCCGTTTTTGATTGATATTTGGCGTTAATCTAGCATATTTCAATGATCTGTAAAACCTTTCTATATGTTCCTCTAATTTAAAAATTTTATGTCCGAAGGTTCTAGTAGTATCAAAAACTGAATACCCCTGTAAAAACCCTCTATCATGAATAGATATAACAGCCTCTCTTTCAGGTATAAACTTACCATTTACATAGGCGATCCTATCATTCGACATATTTCACCACCTTATTTTTTTAGAATCTATTACCTAACCCTGGCCAGTTTCAGCCCCGGAAATAAAATCTTCGAGTAATTGCCTAGCTTCATCATCAGTATATTGAATCAAAGGTGACTTCATAAAATATGACGACGGAGCAGTAATCGGGCCTCCGATACCTCTATCCTTAGCTATTTTCGCACATCGAATAGCATCTATAACAACACCAGCAGAATTGGGGCTATCCCAAACTTCTAGTTTCAATTCAAGATTCAAAGGAACATCTCCAAAGCTTTTCCCTTCCATTCGAATGTAACACCATTTACGGTCACTTAACCATGGAACATAATCACTAGGTCCTACATGTACATCTCTATCAGGAATAAATTCGTCAAGTTGAGATGTTACAGATTGGGTCTTAGAAATCTTTTTAGATGTCAAACGATCTCTATCCAGCATATTCATAAAGTCCGTATTACCACCAAAATTCAATTGGTATGTTCGCAATAATTCAACCCCACGATCCATAAACAGTCTTGTCAGAACTCTGTGGACAATAGTAGCTCCAACCTGCGATTTAATATCATCTCCAATTATAGGGGCTCCCGCATCTCTAAATCTTTTTTGCCAATAATCATTTTCCCCACTAGCAATGAAAACGGGAATACAATTAATAAAACCACAACCTGCTTGCAATATCTGTTCCGCATACCATTTTGTTGCTTCTTCTGAACCAACTGGCAAATAATTGATCACAACATCTACTTCTTTTTCTTTTAAAATAGCAGCTATGTTGTCAGTGGGTCCCTCAGATTTTTGCACAAGCTCTGATGTATATCTCCCAATACCGTCGTGGGTCATACCTCTATGCACAGGAACATTTAAATTTGGCACATCCTGAAATTTAACAGTGTTATTAGGTTCAGAAAAAATGGCTTCTGATAAATCTTTACCGACTTTATTTTTATCGACATCGAATGCCGCAACAAATTTAATATCACCTATTCCATATTCACCTAACACAGGATTCATCAAGCCTGGGATTTGTTCTTCTGGACCAGCATTTGAATACTTAGATACTCCTTGTATCAATGAAGATGCGCAATTACCAACCCCGATTATAGCTACTTTAATATCAGTCAAATCCAACATACTCCTTAATTAAGTTTATATGTACAATACATTTGCGTAATTAATGACGGATTACTTTCGATCGTATCGACTAGCAAATTGTAGCATTAAAATTTTAAAATCAAAATTTATTTACAACTTTTACATTTATAAAAATGACTTTAGCTAAATCAATATCAAATAAAACGCCTTTTTATTATGGCTGGATAATTCTAGGAGCTAGTGGAACTACACTAATAGTCAGAAATGCCGCAGCAAGCCTAACTCTTGCTGTTTTTATGTATCCAATGGCACAAGAATTAGAATGGAGCAGAACAGTAATAGCCGGAGCCTCTAGCGCTGGCGGAATAGCCGCCATATTTGCATCTCCATTTGTAGGATGGGCAATTGATAAATACGGTGCTCGTGCAGTTTTAACAATAAGTATAGTGACTTTAGGGTTAAGTACATTTATATCCGGATGGGCCACTTTACCCATTATGTTTTATTTGTCTTATGGTTACGGGAGAATAATATTTTCAAGTCCAATACAAATAGGTGCAAGCGTTGTAGTATCTAGATGGTTTATAAAACAACGAGGTAGAGCCAATGGAATATTATCATTCTGTCATTCAATAGGAATGACAGCTTTTCCTCTTCTTGCTTCTATACTCATCAATGCATATAGCTGGCAAATGGCATGGCACATATTCGGGATATTGGTTTTAGTCTTGGGATTGCCTACGGTATATTTACTCATAAAAGAAGCTCCCGAAGATATTTTAATACGACCAGACGGAGTACAAATTGAACCAACTAATTCAAACTCTCATATAGAACACAATTGGTCTTTAAAAAAAGCGGTTAAAACCATAGCTTTGTGGCAATTAGCTTTATCCGGAGGTTTGTTTTATGTGGTGCATGGAGGCATTAACACTCATATGTCAGCATTTATGCAGGATGCTGGCCTGTCAGCCAATCAAGCAGCAATAGCAATAAGTATAAATGCAATTAGTACAGGTATTGGTGGGCTAGCTTGGGGGTGGGCATCAGAAAATATATCTACCAGGAATTGTTATTCTATTTTATCAATCATGATGTCCTTATCAGCTGTATTGTTTAATTTAACAGACAATATTTTCGAAGCTTGGTTTATTTCTGCTTTATTTGGAATTTCTCTTGGAGGAATGCTAGTTGTCCCTTCCGTTGCAATAGCTAATTATTACGGTAGAAAATCTCTCGGTACTATAAAGGGATTTACCGAACCGTTTGGATCAGCTGGAACGGCTTTTGGAGCACTTTTGTCCGGATTAATCTATGACACTACTGGAAGCTATGAATATGCATTCTTAATCATGGGGTTGTCATCTATATTGGCTCTAATAATTACAGCTAGAATCTCTCTTCCTAAACCTAAATCTATGTAATTTACCAATTAAGCAAATGGTGAATTGCTATAGTGATTCAGCCAGAACCCGGACCTCTTTCCATTGAATAGGGTTGCCATCTCTTTAATTGACTTCCGGCTAGCACTGAAGGATTAACACAACTTTTTGGCCAACGGCCCGATAGGACCAATGATATTTCTTTCCCTACTCGTCTTCGAGTCTCAGGTGCCATTCTTTGTGATGCAGAAGCTATGTGTGGAGTTAAAATAACATTTTCCATATGTAATAATGGGTTATCAGTATCAGGGGGTTCCTGTTCCAATACATCTAGTCCTGCTCCAGCTATCCAATCTTGCTCTAAGGCTTTTATTAAAGCTGATTCATCTACTGTAGGGCCTCTGCCATTATTTATGAATAATGCCGATCGTTTCATAGATTTGAATTGCTGGTCCGACATTAAATGATGAACTTCTTGAGTAGAAGGAGCATGCATTGACACAAAATCAGATTTAGAAAGCATTTCTTCTAATGTGCTGATAGGCTCAACTCCGTAGTCTGTCATTACTAATTCTTCAATATAAGGGTCAAAAGCAATCATATGCAACCCGAATGCTTTTGCTCTTTTGGACACTGCTTTTGCCACATGCCCAAAAGATATAAACCCCAAAGTTTGTCCCCACAATCTTGGGAACTCAGATATGAGAGGCCTACCTTCTGCCCATCGGTTTTCTCTAACCATTTTATCCATGACGTTTAATCGTCTAAAAGACGCTAATAATAACATCATAGTATGATCAGCAACTTCTTCTATAAAAGTGTCCGGAACATTAGTGACCGGAATTCCTTTAGCGGTAGCTGCATCAATATCTACCGTATCTGCACCTACCGACCCTAATGAAATCACTCTACAATTATTTAATGAATTTATAATGTTTTTAGTGATCTGCCTTCCTCTTCCAATTATGGCATCTGCATCTTTAGCTTCAGCGATGAATTCTTCTTCACTTGATGCATTTACCTCAATTATTTCAGCGTCAATCAAATCCAATGCTTCTTTTTCTAAGGTATACATGTTATCAGCCAAATCAAAAGTTACTTGTGCCGGTTTCTGGGTTACTACTTTGAATTTACTCATAATATATCCTTCCGTATTCTTATTATTTAAAAACCAAGCAAATCTTCTCAACTAAATTCTTGAAGAGTATAAAATATATTTGATGTAATTGGCAACTGTAACAACAATGATTTCTTATTTTTATTAATTCCTTTTAATGTGTCCGGCACCATAAACGTGTCAATTAGTACTACAATGACGTAAACAAAAAGAGAACAAGCAGAGTTATGGCTGAAAACAGTAAGTTAAGATGGCTGTCCAGTAACAGATTTCTTACAGCGCTACAATACAGAGATTACAGAATACTTTGGTCAGCCAATCTCTTTGCTGGGGCTGCAGCATGGGCATTGATAGTTGCTAGAGGATGGTTGGTTTATGATATGTCCGAATCTTCTCTATATGTAGGATTAGTAACATTTCTGGCAATGATACCGCGTGTGATAATGCCTCCAATTTCTGGATATTTTGCGGACAAATACGATCGATGTAAAGTAATGTCAATTATATTTGGGATAAGCGTAACTCACACGTTATTTTTTGCAATATTACTTTTATTAACCGAAATAAGTATGTGGCAAGTAATGGTTTTAGCCTTCATAGACGGTTCTGCAAAATCCGCTCAACAACCTGTGGGAGGAGCATTAGTTCCTAATTTAGTACCAAAAGATAAACTAATCAATGCAGTGGCATTAGGGCAAGCAACAATTCACGGATCTAGGCTAATAGGACCATTAGCAATATGGTTGCTTTTAGACCAAAATGGCAGCACTACTGGAATCGGATTAGCATTTTTCCTTTGTTCGATATTTTATTCAATAAGCTTGTTTCAGACACTAAGAATAAACACATCTAGCTCAGGATCTATTAATTCAAAAGAAAGTTTTTTTAATAATTTCACTAAGGCACTCCCTTATATTTATAAACATCCTCAATTAAGGCTTATTATGATGATGGCATTTTTCCATTGCGGATTCACAATGTCTTTCGAATCAGTGTTGCCTGTGATTTCAGTCGAACGCTTTGATGCCTCCAAAGGAAGTGATTTCAGTTTAATAATGATGGCAGTCGGAGCAGGATCTTTAATTTGTATTATCTTATTGTCATCAATAACTAAAGAGATGACTCAGGGGCATTGGTATTTATATTTAGGATTTACCAGCGGGTTGGCTCCAATATTATTAGCTTTTTCACCAAACCTCTCAATCGCATTACTATCTGCAATTTTAATGGGAGCAGCTCAGGCAGGCTATATGACATTAACACATACTATGATGCAAATAGTAACTGAAGATTCGGTCAGAGGGCGAGTGGGGGCAATGTACAATGTTCACATTGGATTTATAATGGCCACAATGAATTTGGCAAATGGGGCCCTTGCGTCTTCTCTAATACTACAAATTGATTTACCGGGTGTCCTGTTTACAAGTCTCAGATCATTACTAGCAGCTGATACTTTGCTTGCCGGTGGAGGAATATTCTTCATACTAATTGTAATAATAAGTTGGGGACTCAAAACATTACGTACAATTTACAAAACCGGACTACCTTTAAACATTTAAACTAGAGCATTCTGACCTGTGATATCTCTGCCAATCACCAATGTATGTACGTCTCTAGTACCTTCGTAAGTGTCAACAGTTTCCATATTTAACATGTGCCTTATAACGCCGTAATCAAGCGTTATACCACTTCCACCTAGAATTTCTCGCGCGCTCCTTGCACCATTAAGGGCAGCTCTAGCATTTTCTCTTTTAGCTAAAGAAACCTGGGTATACTTCATAGTTCCAGAATCTTTAAGTTTACCCAATCGCCATGCTATCAAAATACCTTTTGTGTGATCTGTAACCATATCTACTAGTTTTTCTTGGACCAATTGTCGACTTGAAATAGACTGGTTAAAGGTTTTTCTGTTTTGAGAAAAATTCAGTGCGTCATCATAAACACTTTCCAACACGCCCATAGAACCCCATGCTATACCAAAACGGGCCTGTGTAAGGCAGCCCAAGGGAGCAGATAGTCCTTTAGCTTCAGGTAACATAGAATCAACAGGGATTTCCACATCTTGGAAAACCAATTCACTAGTGACAGAATTTCTCATACTCATTTTTTTTTGTATTTTATTGGATATGAATCCAGGAGTGTCGGTAGGAACAATAAATCCCCTAACCACATTTTCTTCATCTTTTGCCCATATAATCGCTATATCAGCTATGCTTCCATTAGTAATCCACATCTTAGAGCCATTCAATATATAAGATTCACCTACTTTTTTTACCCTGGTTTTCATTTGATTCGGGTCTGATCCTCCTTCATGTTCAGTCAATCCAAAACATCCAATCTTATTGCCAAGTGCCATATCCGGAAGTAAAGTTTTTTTCTGTTCTTCTGATCCATATTTAAAAATAGGGTACATTGCCAAAGCGCTTTGAACTCCCGCAAAGCTACGAAATCCGGAGTCTATCCTTTCTAGTTCATACATTATCAATCCATAAGTCACACTATTAACTTGTGGGCACCCGTATTTTGCAGGTAAATTAGCTCCCAACAATCCCATTTCACCAAACTGTGGAACAAGGTGAACGGGAAAAACTCCTTTCTCCCACCAATCTGAAACCCCTGGGCTAACCTCAGATTCAAGATATTCCCTAACCGATATTTGAACTTGGCGTTCTTCAGACGTTAACAATTCATTGATGTCATAATAGTCGAGCATTATTCCTCTCTAAATTTATTTTTTATATCTAAATTATAACGGAGTTAATATAAAACTTCTAAATTAACCAAATATGAAACCCCAAACTCAAATAATAATGATAGACTCGAAACAGATACATGGTAAAACTATATTGTTATCTGGGAGTCCCCTATGAAGCTATCTGAATTAACTAAACAGCAACGCAAAGTAATCCGCGCTTGGTGCATGTTTGACTGGGCTAATTCAGCTTATGCTACTAGCGGAATAGCGGCCATATTACCTTTCTATTTCGTATATCTTTTTAAAGAAACATTAGGTGATGAATTCATATTCGTTGGAATGACATTCACCGGCAGTTCCATGTGGAGCTTAGCTGCAGCATTATCAACAGCTGTAGTAGCTTTAACTAGTCCAATATTAGGTGTTATAGCAGACAGAATAGCAATAAAAAAAACTTTGATGGCTATATACACTGCAGCCGGATCCTTATTTACTATATTAATGTTTTTTTCAGCATACTCCTCCAATCCATGGGCATGGTTATTAGGTACATTTATTTTAGGGAATATCGGATTTGCTGGGTCATTAGTATTTTATAACTCGCTATTACCGCATGTTGCTCCGAAGGAAATGCTTGATGATGTAAGTTCTAGAGGATTTGCGTATGGATACATAGGAGGAGGAGTCCTACTTTTAATTCATCTAGGTATAAACATCATAGTGAGTGGAACTGATATTGAAGATTTAGCTACTAGATTGTCAATTGCATCGATAGGGATTTGGTGGTTTTTATGGGCTATATGGACAATAAAAATAGTACCAGAACCGATAATACTAAAACCAATCAAAGAATTCAATCCACTTAAAGTGACTATACTAGCTATAAATCAGCTTCTGCATACATTCAAAGAATTAAAACAATTCCGAGTGATGTTGATTTACCTAATCGCTTACTTAATATTTAATGATGGAATACAAACAGTTATGGGGGTTGCAGGAGCTTTCGCAGCTGACACTCTTGGTATTGCTTTAGCATTTAACATGATGACCATTTTAATAATTCAATTCGTAGCGGCTGGTGGATCAATGGTATTTAGCCGCATTGCAGACATCATAACGACAAAAAATGCTTTAATGGTTACTCTTGTTGGATGGTCATTTGTTGTGTTATTTGGAATAGCAATAGCTCCCCTAGTACCAGATAAACATAAAAGTCACGATTATCAATTTGACTACGATCAACGGTCAGGGCTATATAAAATCACGGCCAATCCTGACCTAAGTACTTCTTTAACTGACATTCTTTGGGCAAGCGAAATCGGCAATTTAGCAAAGGAAACATCATTATCAATCAATGAAGTTAATAGATTATTAATTCTGATTCCTAATTCAGTAAACAACAAATATAGTGCATCGGTATCGGGAGGTTCTTTAGATTCACAAACAGCGATCGGATATTTACATCCATCTAATCTCGGTAAGGGTTTATTCGATTGGTGGCCTTTAGCAATAAGGACTGCTTTATGGGCACCATTACATCTTGCTGCGGATTTCCAATGGTTAATTATGGGAGTAATGGTAGGAATAGTTATGGGCGGTAGCCAAGCTTTAGCAAGAAGTTTATTTGCAAAAATATCACCTGAAACCCGAAGTGCTGAATTCTTTTCTTTTTTTGGTTTTATGAGTCGTGCTTCAACGGTATTTGGCCCAATGCTTTACGTGATAATGACTAGCGCAGTAGACACAAGAACCGCTGTTCTTTCAATCTTGATATTAATAATTTCAGGAACAATAATATTATATTGGGTAGACGTAGAAGAAGGTATTTTAACAGCTCAAAAAGAAGACGAACGCTTCCGTAATAATGTTGAATAAAAATAGATGTCAATATTACTTTAGGAAATCTATTCTAGAAATTTAGTAGCCTCTCCTGGCCAATCAACTGTGACCCCCTCGACACCAAAATCAATCGCTTTTGTTATTTGTTCACTAGATTCCAATCCCCAAGCACCTACATACAATTCTTTTTGTCGGGCTATATCAACAATATCCTTAGTTATTGCACCAAAATATGGAAAAAAACCCTTCAAGCCATTATTAACACAAAATTCCATAGATTGTTTGTCTGGTTCACCTAGCAACAATCCGTGGGAGATTTCCGGTAAAACAGTTTTAGAAAACAACAGTTGGTCAGTAATAAACGATACGATTGACACACCTGGAATTAATAAGTCTGTAATTGAACAATTTTTTATTTTGGGCATCCAATCAAATTCTACAAGTAAATTTCTTAATATTTCCACGATAGCTTCTTGATTTGATTTGATTTCAATAAATATATGGGCCTTATTTTTATATCTAACCAACACTTCTGATAATGATGGTACTTTTTCACATGAATACAAAACAGAAAACCAAGACCCTGCATCTAAAGATTTTATCTCTGTCAATGTCATGTCGCGTATCTCACCGGACCCATTAGTAGTTCGATCTACTCGTGCATCATGCATCACTACCGGAATATCATCAGAAGTTAAATGTATGTCCAACTCAAAATAAGGGAATCCGGAATTTATAGCATGGTCAAAACTTGCTATAGTATTTTCAGGTCTCTCAGAAGAATACCCTCTATGTGCAATAATATTCATTAAATATCACCTGTGCATATTAATAATAATCTTATGTTTGTTGCGCCCAATTTTTTCCTAGTTTATCAAATCGCATTCGGAGATCTTCGATCACTTCTTCAGATATGTCTATACCTGACTCAATATTTTTTATATTTGAAAGTAAATGGTCAGGTTTTTTTGTGCCAACTATCGCACTATTTACTTCCGAATGATGCAAAACAAAATATAAAGCTAATAGTATATTATCCACTGGAGCATCTTCAGATAATGGGCCCAATTCCAACATCTTATTGGCTCTATCTAAATAATAGTCAGCAAACCCAGTACCATAGACTGGTCGCTCTTTGGAACCCCAGGCAGCATTACCTAAAGGTCTTTTTGCAATTATTCCCATATTCTTTTCTTTGGCAGATTTAAATAAATTTTTTAGAGCATTTTGATCTACCAAATTGAAACTCGTCTGGAGAGTATCGAACACGTCAATGGATACAGCATATTCCGCTGAGTCGTTATCTCCACTGAATCCAATAAACCGAGTTTTTCCAGATTCTTGGATTTTCAAAAGAGTTTCAATGGTGTCTCCTTGTTTAAGTGTTTCAACGTCACAAGAATGTAACTGCAATAAATCAACATGATCTGTATTCATTTTATAAAGACTAGTATCTATACTTTTAAGGAGAGTTTCTGAAGTCCAATCGTCATATGTTTCATTTCCATTATTAGGAAGGTTTCTTCCGTGGCCACATTTGGTAGCCAATATGTATTCGCTTCTTCTCTCGGATATCGTTTTACCAATCAGTTCTTCGCTGATACCATAACAGGATGATGTGTCAAAAAAGTTTATACCATTATCTATAGCTAGATTAAGTAACGAAGAAGCTTCTTTAACATCTGATCTATTTAATTGATACCCTATTTCTGCTAACCCAATACCTAATCTACTAATTTCAATATTAGTTTTACCTAAAATATTTTTTTTCATATTTCACTTCCTTTAAATTGATACTTAACAATTGTTGCGAGATGATTTTTTTAGGTTAAAGATGTACAGTAAAATATCATGAGTTAATATATTTGTAATAGCTATCACGCATATTTCAATTGACTTTAATATAATGATTCTGACTGACTTATTTAAAGAAAAAGAACCCCTGTAAATCCATAATTCGTAAAAAGTTAAAAACATTCTATCCACACATACAACTATAACATTATTGATCGTTGTCAATAGCATGCTTTAAGTTTAAAATTTATAGCTATGCCACCGTAGCTCAGGGGCAGAGCAATTGTTTCGTAAACAATAGGTCATGAGTTCAATTCTCATCGGTGGCTCCATAAATCTCAACTAACAATGCGCAAATAACCTCTCTATTTTCATAAAAATATGAGAGAATTTATGTTCATGTAAAATCACGTAGGAATCAAAAATGTCAGATAGAAAAATTAGAAACATAACCATAATTGCCCATGTTGATCACGGTAAAACCACTTTAGTTGATGCTCTCCTAAAACAAAACAATACTTTCAGTGAACGTGAAGATCCTGGAGTATTAATCATGGATAGTAATCCACTAGAGAAAGAAAAAGGAATTACCATCTTAGCCAAAAACACCTCGATAAATTACCAGGGGATTAAAATAAATATCATTGACACTCCGGGTCATGCGGATTTCAGTGGAGAAGTTGAAAGAGTTATGAACATGGCTGATGGATGTATATTACTTGTAGACTCAGTTGATGGACCAATGCCTCAAACAAGATATGTTTTGCAGCAAGCTTTGGGGTTTGGATTAAAACCTATCGTTGTAATAAATAAAATAGATCGTCCTGAAAAACGACCATTAGAAGTTTTAAGCGAAATAGATGATTTATTTCTGGAATTAGCAACAAATGATTCGCAATTGGAATATCCTGTTCTATACGCCTCCGCAAAAGAGGGATTTGCCATGAATTCATTAAATGACGACTCAAAGGACATTAGTCCACTCTTAGATACAATTCTTGAATACGTTCCTTCCCCGTCTGGTATCTCAACAGACCCGTTCCAACTTCTAGTGACAGCTTTGGATCACGATGATTACGCAGGGCAAATTTCTATTGGCAAAATTTCTAGAGGAACATTATTCAATAAAACCGCAGTAACATTAATATCAACAGATGGAAGCACTTCAAATCACATCATAGAAAATATATATTCGTATGAAGGAATGAGTAGACAAAAAGTTGATACAGCACCTACTGGCGACATAATTGCTATTACTGGATTAGAAAATGTCCGTATTGGAGAAACGATAGCTGCAATTTCACATCCAGAAGCCCTCCCGCCCATTAAGGTTGATGAACCAACTGTAAAAATGACATTTGGGGTAAACACATCTCCGTTGATGGGAAAAGAAGGTGACCATCACACTTCAAGGGAACTTTTCAAAAGACTATCTGATGAATTAAGAACGAATGTTGGATTGAGATTAGAACAAACTGACACCCCGGATGAATTCAATGTTAGTGGACGAGGAGAATTACATCTTTCAGTTTTGGCAGAAACTATGCGACGAGAAGGTTATGAATTCCAAGTTTCTCAAGCAAAACCGATATTCAAACAATTTGAAGGAAAAACTCATGAACCATACGAATATCTTTTTATTGAAACTAGTGAGGAATATTTCGGAATTCTAACCGAAAACATAAACCGAAGATTGGGTATACTAGAAGATGTCAATAATGATGGCAAAGGGATATTACGTCTTAAATTCATTGTGCCTACAAGAGGGTTAATAGGGTTTAGATCATTTTTCCAAAATGCCACACACGGAGATGGAATTATGTCAAGCCGGTTTGCCGAATATAGGGCAAAGGAAAAAGAAGTAAGAAGATCCACTCAAGGATTCCTTGTAGCTTCAGAAAAGGGATATTCTGTGGCTTACGGATTGATAAACGCTCAAGAACGAGGTAAAACCATGATAAGCAGTGGAGTTGAGGTTTACGAAGGAATGATCGTAGGATTAAATTCTAGGGCATCAGATTTAGTGGTCAATGTTTGCAAAGAAAAAAAATTGACTAATATGAGATCTTCAACAGCCGATATTGGCACCAAATTAATCAGGCCATTAAATCTGTCATTAGAAGAATCTTTAGATATCATTAATGAAGATGATTTAATAGAAATAACTCCAGATAATTTACGGTTAAGAAAAAAGATACTGTCTGGAACTGAAAGACAAAGAAACGAAAAAAAGCAACAAAAAAATTAAACAAACAGAAATATCGCGTAAAGCATAGCTTAGTATAGTAGAATCAAATAAAAACGATATCAGAGAGGTTCGCATGATAGAAATAGGAAGTAAAGCTCCGGATTTCACATTAACGTCACATTTAGGAGATGAAATCAATTTAAGTGATTATCAAAAAAAACATAATGTAGTCCTATCGTTTCATATATACTCCTTCACAGGCGGTTGAACCCATCAAGTATCCTCATTTAGGCTTCACAATCAAGCATTTGAGGAACTGAATACCCAAGTATTGGGTATTAGTTGCGATTCTAAACCGGCTCAAGCAGCATTTTCCAGCTCTCTCGGTTCAATACCATATCCATTATTGGCAGATTTTTTTCCACACGGTAAAGTCTCTGATAGTTACGGAGTATTTGATTCGAATAGAGGCACCCCGAAAAGGGCTATTGTATTAATAGATAAAAATGGAATTGTTGTATTTGCTAAAGAATTTACGTCCGCAGCAGATTTAGATCCTAAAGATATAATCCAAACAATTAAAAGTTTGGAAATATAAATATAATTGTTGATTAGAATTGACTACCATGAAAAGCAAGCATACTTTTAGCGTAGACGACATTGTAATTTTGTTTGACAAAAAACAACGCGAATATATGTTTTCACTTAAATACGATGGGGTTTTTGAATCTCATTTGGGCAATATGCATCATTCAGAATTAATTGGTCAGTCTGAAGGAACATGGGTATGCACAAAAACAGGTCATTGGTTGTTGGCTTTCAAGCCTACCAAATCAGATTTCACATTGAATATGAAAAGAATAGCTACAATCATATACCCGAAAGATCTAGCACATATTTTGCTCAAATCCAATATATCATTGGGTTCTAGGGTAGTTGAAGCTGGTTCCGGCTCAGGCGCATTATCCATTGCATTATCGGAAGCAGTTGGATTAGATGGTAAAATCTATAGTTATGACATACGAAAAGATATGTCTGATATCGCTTCAAAAAACCTTGAGACTTACTCTTCCGGTAACAATAATGTCGAGTTCAAAATTGGTGATGTAGCCGATCGAATATATGAAACTGAGATCGATAGTATAATATTAGACTTACCTGAACCATGGCATGTCATAGACAATGCGTGTGAGTCATTGGCATATGGGGGAACGATAGTAACTTTTCTGCCAACAATAATGCAAGTGAGTGATTTTGTTAACAAATTAAAAACAAACCTTGAATTCGCTTACATAAATACAACAGAATTAATAGAACGTCCGTGGGAAGTAGGAGGAAGATCAGTAAGGCCGAGCCATAGAATGGTTGGACACACAGGGTTCATCACATCGGCCAGAAAATGCCGAGCAAGACCGGACAAAGATTTAAATTAAATCTTGTATGTAATATGTCTATCAGTGATATCGGGTAATTTTACATTTACAACTTGATCATCAAAACAAAACAAACGTTTATTTTCACAAAAAATATTCTTTGATTGAATCAAAACCTTAAAGTTGCCAAAAGAATTAATGGATGACAATCCTTCAATGATCGCAATCATTCTGTTGTTATGTTCATTAGTTGAGTGTTTTAATACTTGATTAAATCCTAAAGATTCGATCCATCTTTTTTGTGTGCCATAATAGACTTTATCGAATCCTACACAATTACCCGATTCAACGATTTCCGAAAAATTCACATGCGCTGTTATATCTTGTCTACCCACGCGTTGCAAAGGATTATTTCCATCGACATGTTTATAATAAGTCTGCAATAATTTGTGAGATTTTTCCATAGAATAATATTCATTTCTTTCATAACCATAATCGATGGTTATGACAAATCCCGAATCTATATATTGTGACACAGTTTCAATCCATGGTTGTATTCTGTTGTTATATGGACCTCTATATCCCTCCAACATTGACATCTCCTGGCTAGACAATAAATTTAACAATGAATTGTCTGGACTAAGTATCAATTCTTGAAACAAATCTCCATTTTTAATACCAACAAACACTTCTGAAACATTCATGTTGTTAATTTCAAACAGTTTGACTGGAAAAGCATCAATCAATTCATTTGACAATAAAACAGATACTTCCATATTCTTGAGAAAACTACTATCCAATACAGATTTTATTATTGGATCACTTGTATGAATATAATGATTATCAAGGATGTAATACTTCAATTGTGAATAAAGTACCGGATTGATTAAATGTAAAGACTTACATATATCTGAAGCTAATACATCATCTCCTCCACCTTGTTCTACAATAATAAATGGGCTAGGTTTCCCAATGATTTTCCACATAGTGTTCAATTGAACAGCCATCATAAATCCAAACAATGGATGTAATCGCGGACTAGTATAGTAATCACCTGATTTAGCAAATGGCTCTGTAACCATGTAATATCCATTTTCAGAATACAAAGCAATATCCATAAAATGGTCAAAAGGAATCAATCCAAGCTTTTTGATTTCATCTTTAATAAAATTCGAGTTGGTCATAGTTAGAATTACACTAGATCAACAATTATTTCTTAGGTTTTGCTTTAGAGTTATTTCCATTATCAGTATCATTTTTGTTTTGAGAATTTCTATCCCAACCTGACCCAGGCATTGAATTCCTGAATTCTTTTATATTGTTACAGAACTTGCAGGTTCCCATGCTAATAGGTCCATTTGGTTGGTCAACAATAAAGTGACACGCACCTACGCATTCATCGGTCTTATTAGTCAATGTTTAACTCCAATTTAAAAAATTATCTGTCTGAAATAGGAACGAATTTCCTGTCTAATTCACCTACATACTGCAATCTCGGCCTCAATAAAATATTGTTATCGAATTGTTCCACTACTTGAGCTGTCCATCCGGGAATACGTCCCATTGCAAATATTGAAATAAAAATATCTTCCGGTATTTCTAACAAAAAGTACATAGCTCCAGAAAAAAAATCGACATTTTGGCAAATACCTTTTCTTGCATATGGTTGCATAACCTCTAATACTTTTTGTAAAATCGAGTACCATTTTGGTTCTCCTTTACGTTCTCCTAATGCCTTTAAATCGTCTTGAAGATGCAAAGATCTAGGATCTATAGCCTTATACACTCTGTGGCCGAAACCCATTATTCTGCCTCCACCATTTAAGGTATCTTTAACATATTGAGCCGCATTTTCTTCATCACCTATTTCCAATGACATACTCATGACAGATTCTGCAGCACCACCATGTGAAGGGCCCTTTAAAACAGATATACCCGTAGTTATGGCACAATGCAAATCAGCTTGAGTTGAAGCAGCTACTCTAGCTCCAAAAGAAGATGCGTTAAGACCGTGTTCGGCGTGTAAAACAAAGTCCTTATCAATTAATTTAGCATCGTTCGGATCAGGTATCTCACCAAACAACATATATAAAAAATTAGCAGCTAGTCCCAGCGTTTCATCTGGATTAACTGGATCTTTTCCATCTCGAATCCGAGCGTGAGCAGCAACAATAGTGGGAGCCTGTGCCGTTAATCTAATTCCTTTACGTAAGGTGGCCTCTGTAGAATTATCATTTACATCAGGATCAAATGCAGCCATCGCGGAAATTACTGTCCGCAAAACATCCATTGGATGTGCATCTTTTATAATTCCTATCAAATCAATGATTTGAGCTGGTAGTTCCATATTGGATCGTATTGTGGATGTAAATTCATCTAATTGGGATTGACTTGGCAGTTCTCCAATCATGACTAAATAAATCACTTCTTCAAATCCGCAATTCACAGCCAAGTCATCTATAGTGTATCCCCGATAATATAATTTCCCCTTTTTACCGTCGATAAAGCTAGATTTAGTTCTGTCGATATAAACTTCTCTCAAGCCTCGATATAAAGTAACACCTTCTTCCGTCATGAATTCTCCTTAACGTAACATTTGATTACAATCACTTTTTTTACAATGATTAACAAAAAAAAACTATTTCCACATTTATACCATTTCATTTTAACAATCTAGTCTGAATACATCAAGAATCATAATATATTTCGTTTTACCGAATGGAAAACATAATAGTGATTCACGGTTTTATATGATTGAGCTAGACTACAAACACTTACATTAATTTGACTATGGATCGAGTTATGTGTGTATATAATGAACCCTTAGAAACTACACTAAAAGTATTGCAACAATGGCGAATATCACATTAAGTGATAAGTTTAATATTCCTGAAATTGTAATCCAAAGGTTATCTCTTTATCTACGAATTTTAGATCAGTTATCTCAGGGAGGGGGAAGGAGTCATAAATTCTCAACAATTAAGTAAATATCTCCAAATAACTTCGGTCCAAATTCGTAAAGATTTAAGTTATTTCGGTCGTTTTGGCAAACAAGGAAGAGGTTACAATACACAATTATTATTAGAATTGCGGCATATTCTCAGTCTACAAAAACATGGAACGTTTGCATAGTTGGACTAGGCAGATTAAGAAAAGCAATAATAAAGTATACTGTTTTTACCTCCCGAAGATTTTAAATCGCAGCTGCATTTGACTGTAATCTCACGGAAAAACCATCCGATGTAGATCCAATAGAAATACAAAGTATGACTGAATTGCCTAGCACAGTAAAAACATTAGAAATAAATATTGGCATAGTTTCTGTTCCAGTAGAAGAAGCTCAAAAAGTCATTAATCTTCTAGTAATCAACAAAATCACTGGCATATTAAATTACGCTCCTATATCTCCTAAAGTTCCTAAAACAGTAATTATAATAAATATAGATCCAATAGTGTCCTTACAATCAATGACATATTACATGAAAGATTAATTCTATTGACTATCTGTTAATATTGTGACCTTATCGTTAATAACTTCTAAGAATCCTCCTGATATAGCTATCGTCTCTTCCTTATTATGATTTCTAACAACTACATCTCCTTGTTTAACAGCCGTTATTAAAGGTGCATGACTAGGTAATATACCCAATTGCCCTTCACTGCCCGGAGCAACAACAATATCAACTTCGCCAGAATATATGATTTCTTCAGTACTTATTATTTCGATTTTCATATTAATCTCATTGATATAATTTAATTTATCTCGGCCATAAGTTTTGCCTTCTGCACAGCTTCATCTATAGTTCCAACCATATAAAAAGCCTGCTCTGGCAATTCATCATGAATACCATCTAAAATTTCTTTGAATCCTTGCACTGTATCCCTCACTGGAACATATTTACCTTCCTGTCCCGTAAATTGTTCTGCGACTGAGAAAGGTTGGGTTAAGAATCGTTGTATTTTTCTTGCTCTTGATACAGTAGCTTTATCTTCATCAGATAATTCTTCAATTCCAAGAATAGCAATAATATCTTGCAATTCTTGGTACCTCTGAAGCACCTGCCTGATTCCCATTGCAACATCATAATGTTCTTGGCCAACCACACTAGCTTCTAAAATATTAGAAAATGAAGTTAATGGGTCAACAGCAGGATATAATCCTTGAGCAGAAAGTGCTCTATCCAAAGTCATAACTGCATCTAAATGACCGAAAGTTGTCACAATACCGGGATCAGTATAATCGTCAGCCGGTACATATATTGCTTGCACAGAAGTAATGGAACCATTTTTAGAAGATGTGATTCGTTCTTCTAAATCACCCATCTCTGTTCCCAAGGTTGGTTGATACCCAACAGCTGAAGGCATTCTTCCTAACAAAGCAGACACTTCCATTCCAGCTAAAATATATCTAAATATATTGTCTACAAATAAAAGGACATCCTGTCCACGTTCTTCTTTAAAATATTCCGCCATTGTTAATCCAGTTTGTGCTACTCTTGCTCTAATACCAGGAGGTTCATTCATTTGACCAAAAACAAGAACTGTTTGAGGAAGAACACCAGCATCTTTCATTTCGTTCCATAGATCGTTTCCTTCTCTAGAGCGTTCTCCAACTCCCGCAAAAACAGATACTCCTTTATGCTCTTTTCCAATATTATTAATTAATTCTTGGATAATCACTGTTTTGCCCACACCAGCTCCACCAAAAGCACCGATTTTCCCTCCCTTGGTAAAAGGTGTGATCAAATCAAGTACTTTTATTCCTGTTTCCAATACTGAAATTTCTGTTGCTTGATCTTCGAAACTTGGTGGTTTTCTATGAATAGGCCATTTTTCGGTTGATACTACTTCGCCTAATCCATCAAGGGGTTCACCAAGCGTATTGAATAATCGACCTAGAGTTGAGTCTCCTACAGGTACTGATATCGCTTCACCTGTATCAATTGCATCTCCGCCTCTACTTAACCCTTCGGTTGGGCCTAGGGCAATGCATCTCACCCAATTATTACCAATGTGTTGTTCTACCTCTAAAACTAACTTCGAAGATCCAATATTAGTTTCCAAAGCATTAAAAATTGAAGGCATTTCACCTCCAGAGAATTCAACGTCTACTACTGTTCCAATAATTTGAACTATTTTTCCGGTTGCCATTCTTTACTCCTAGACATACTGTTTTATAGTCACATGAACTACGCTTCTAAAGCAGACACTCCGCCTACAATATCAAGCAGTTCATTTGTTATCATTTCTTGTCTCATTTTATTCATTAACAAAGTTAAATCATCTACCATTTCATTTGCATTATCCGTTGCCTGATTCATGGCTACCATACGTGCAGATTGCTCACTTGCATTGGCTTCTAATACCGCATGATGAACCAATGTTTGTACATAACGAGGTAACAGATTAGACAATACAATACTAGCGGTTGGTTCATAAATATACTCGTTATTAGTAACGGTTAGGAAATCTGCTGTAATAGGCAACAATGGTGACAGTATTGGTTTTTGCAAGGTTGTATTAATAAATTGTGAGTAACAGATATATACTGAATCAATTCCTCCCTCTTTATATTCATTTATCAAAATGTCAGCGATTTTACTAGTTTCCACCGGATTAGGTTTGTCGCTAATTCCAACAATCGACCCTATTATTTCCAAGCTGTTTCGACGACTGTAGTCTAATCCTTTTTTTCCAATTCCAACAACTTTAACAGGAGATTTTTGATTAGACACAAAGCTGTCAAACTCTCTAATCAAATTTGAATTCAAACCTCCTGTAAGGCCTCGGTCTGGAGTAATAAATAAAACGCCTATATTTTCTACATCTCGGATTTGTGTCAACGGTTGACTGACAATTTCATCACCTATTTGAGACATTACATTCGACACCATATTTCGAATATTATCTGTGTAAAACCTACCTTGAGTCGCTGAATCTTGGCTCCGACGTAATTTCGAAGCTGCTATCATTGACATAGCTTTAGTTATTTTTGCAGTGTTTTGCACACTTCGAATACGTTTTGATATTTGTCTTACGCTTGCCATATATTTATGCTAACCCACTCTCACGAAAATTCTCTATTGCTGAATTTAATTGTGATTTAGACTCATCATTTAATTCATTCGTAATATTATTCACTAATTCGATATGATTTGAAGTGATGTATTCTTGAAAAGCTTTCTCCCATACCATTACATGCTCAACATCAACATCATCTAAGTAACCTTGGTTTAATGCATATATTATTGCAACTTGCTGGCCTACTGGCAAAGGAACATTCTGGCCTTGTTTTAATACTTCTACACTACGTTGCCCTCTTTCTAATTGTCTTTTTGTAGCGGCATCTAAATCATCCGTACCGAATTGAGCAAAGGTGACTAACTCTCTATACTGAGCTAAATCTAATCGTAATTGGCCTGCCACTGCTTTCATAGATTTAGTTTGAGCAGCACTTCCAACACGGGATACCGACAAACCAACATTAACTGCTGGTCTAGTACCTGCGTTAAATAATTCGGGCTCCAAATAAATTTGTCCATCAGTAATAGAAATCACATTAGTAGGGACGTATGCAGACACATCTCCTGCTTGAGTTTCAATCACTGGCAAGGCAGTAATTGAGCCTCCGCCATGCTCATCATCCAGTTTTGCTGCCCTTTCTAATAATCGGCTATGTAGATAAAACACATCTCCCGGATATGCTTCTCTTCCTGGTGGACGCTTCAGAAGTAACGACATTTGGCGATAAGCCCAAGCATGTTTTGAAAGATCATCGTAAACAATCAATACGTCCTTACCTTGTGCCATAAAATATTCCGCCATAGATATACCAGTATAAGGTGCTAAATATTGCATAGCAGCTGCATCTGAAGCATTAGATGCAACAACAATTGTATGCTCCATAGCACCATATTGTTCTAGAGTGCCTACTGTAGTTGCTACTTTAGCTACTTTTTGTCCAACTGCAACATAAATACATATGACATCTCCACCTTTTTGATTAATTATCGCGTCAACACATATTGCTGTTTTACCTGTTGTTCGATCTCCAATTATCAATTCTCTTTGTCCTCTTCCCACAGGTATCACTGCATCGACAGACTTAATACCGGTTTGCAATGGTGTATCAACTGATTTTCTTATAGCAACATTAGGAGCAACTATTTCTACAGCTCTAGATTCGGTAGTATCAACCGAGCCCTTACCATCGATTGGCAATCCAATCCCATCGACTACTCTACCTAGTAGCATTTCACCAACAGGGACTTCCATTACTTTTCCAGTGCCACGAACTTCAGTTCCCTCCTTAATGGTCGCAGGATCTCCCAATATAACGATTCCCACACTATCTTCTTCAAGATTTAAGGCCATTCCTGCTATTCCACCGTCAAATTCCACAAGTTCACTATAAGCCACCCCTGATAATCCATGGACTCTAGCTACTCCATCTCCAACCTCGAGCACTGTTCCTACATCCACTGCACTTAAATCAGTTCCAAATCCTTCAATTTGTTTTTTAATAGCCGATGCAATGTCCTGTCCTCTGACAGCCATATCACCCTCCAATTTATTACGAGATTATTAATCTCATTGATTGTTGTGTTCCTGAGCATAAAAAAATTTAAGCCCCTCTTAATAAATCTCTCTCCATATTTTTAATTCTTGTACTAAGGCTACCATCTATCAAACGATCTCCAACTCTGGCCACAAATCCTCCAAGAACATTCGAATCGATTCGCCTACTAATAGAAACCTCTTTACCAACAAGTTCTTGGAAAAGTCCCAATATTTGTGTTTCCTGATCAATATCTAGTTCAACAGCAGAAACAATCTCTGCTTGCTCGACACCTTTTCTCTCATCAACTAATTTATTAAATTCAATGACCATGTCTGGTAAATCACTGACTGCATTTTTAGTGACTAGTAAACTCATTAAGTTAATCGCCATCGAATTAATAGAATTGTTAAAAGAATCGTTAATTATTCCAATCTTTTTGCTACTTTCAATTTCAGGGGAATCTAAGTAGGTACGTATATCTTCATCTTGAATCGATTCACATAGTAATGCGAGATCCGTTTCCCATAGATTAATTTTATCGCTTTCAACTGCAATCTGGAATATCGCCTGAGAATATCTTTTTGATGAAACAGTGCCCATCTAATTATTACCTGTTGGGATATCGTTGATGACACTTGCAATAATATCATTATGTACACTCGGATTTAATGATTGTAGAATCAGTTTTTCAGCGGCCACAATAGCCAACCCTGCAAATTCATTTTTCAATTCTACTCTTGCCGCATCCATTTCTTTCTGGATATTACTTTGAGCTTTCAGTTTTTCAGTTTCGATTTCTGATTTTACTTTACTTATTTCTTCCTCTCGGAATTTATTAGCTATTTCACGGGCTTGGGAAATCAATTTTTGCCCCTCTATTCTAGCTTCTGAAAGTTGTATTTGAATAGCTTTCTCTGAATTAGCCGCATCTTCTTTTGCTTTTTCAGCCGAGTTAAGACCAGCCGTTATTTTTTCAGCACGCTTATCTAGCATGCCAACCAAAGGCTTATATAAAAGCCTAGATAAAATTACGAACAGAATCACAAAGCTGACAACCTGTGTTATCAAACCTGATAAATTTATTCCGAGTGCGCCCATGCCCATTGAAAACTCCTAAACAAATTAGCTTTTAAGGAACATAATTTTAGTATTATTTATTACTAAAATTATGCTTATACTAAAAGATTTTTTTATCTATACAAACTTAATGATAATTGCCACTACTAAAGCATAAATTGCGATTGCTTCTGTAAATGCTATAGCTAGAATCATATTTTGTTGAATCTGTGGTCCGGCTTCTGGATTTCTCCCAATCGCATCCATTGCTTTTCCTGCCAACATTCCAATACCTATAGCTGGACCAATAGCACCTAACCCGATAGCCAAGCCAGCCCCAATGTTCATAATATCGCCTTCCATTTCAAACTCCTTATAAATACTCTTTTCTTTAAATATTCAATTTACATTATTAATGATGATCATTTGAACCATGACTAACTGTTGCCATGGAAGCAAAAACTAAAGTTAACATCGCGAAAATAAATGCTTGTATAACTCCAACAAACAACTCTAATCCCAAAAATGGAATTATCCCCAATAAAGGCAACAGGAATCCCATTGCCATCAACAAAACTTCTCCCGCGAATATGTTACCAAATAGCCGAAAAGTGAAACTGACAACTTTTGCCAATTCACTAATAATCTCCAAAATACCAACAAAAAAACCGATAGGGCCTTCTTTAAGGTTGATAAATTTACCTATATGAGAAGGAAATCCTAAAATGCTAAATCCCCAGAAATGAACCATTACCATAGCAACTATGGCCATAGCTAATGTCATATTCAGGTCAGTATTAGCACTTCTCAAAAAAGGCACCAAATGTCCAGCTATTTTAGCATCTCCAACATTTCCATTACGGTTTTCATATTCACTAAAAGACAATTGATCTTTAAGAGATCCCGGGGAAAGATAAGCCAAGTTAGTATTTGCATTAAAGACATGTAATTTAACATCATCTTTCCATTCTTCTTCATGTTCATTAGAAGAAGAATCGTGAGCATCTGCTACTTCAGCAGCATGTTCATTAGAAGAAGAATCGTGAGCATCTGCTGTTTCAGCAGGATCCTGATAGTAGTGATTCCCATGATGATGTGCTATTTCAACAGGATCCGCAACTCTGCCAATTGTTCCGAATCCAGGTAAAATACCCATCCAGTTAGCAATTACTATAAAAATGAAAATAGTAAAAACTAACGGGAAGAATTTCCGAGCTTTTTCTTTTCCTGCAACACTTTCACATAAAGTGAGAAAAAATTCTATCATTATTTCAAACAATGCCTGAAATCTTCCTGGCACTTCTTTAAGACTCATTTTTAATTTCAATGAGATCGCAATCAATACAATCATCGCCAACCAAGTAGTCACCATTGTATTCATCAAAGCAAAATCACCTAAGTCAAGTATTTTTTCCGCAGGCAATTGGATCGCCGGTAATGAACTTGAAAGAAAGCCTAGTCCAAAGGCATTTCCAAGTGCACCACCTAAAATACTTATAATAAATGTTGCTGTAAGCAAAACAAATATCATTGTCAATTTAGGATTTGAAAGTATTTTATTCAAATCTATACAAACTCCTTACTCATTAAAGCACCGTCGCTCAATCCTCAGTTAAAACCGCCATTAACATTCTCAACATTCCTATAACAGCAACGAATACCCCTATTATGACACCCGATACAGTGAATACCGGAGCCACTGACAACCAACCATCAATCCAAAACCCTATAAAAGCTCCTGCCACAATACATATTCCGACAAACCATCCTATCCCAAGTAGCTTTAATATCAATTCCATTTTATTGGAATACATAAATCCTCATTTAATCAACGTGAAAAACTTTAACATACCGATAATACACTGGTCAAAGCCTAATTTTACGTTATTCTACTAATGAATAATATGAATCGGAAAGTCAAATAACTATATGTGTTTAATTACCTATATCTCCCAAGTCTAAAGAATCAATAAAATCAGTAAAAGCAGATAATGATTCCAATTCTTCCGGATCAATACTTTGAGCGTCACATTTTTTATCATTTGGATCATTTTTATGATCTATAAATATGCCTGCCTTGTCCATAACTTCTTCCGTAACTAAAATCGGTACGGATAACCTCACTGCTAAGGCCAATGCATCACTTGGGCGAGAATCGATTTTAATCAAACTTCCATTTAATGCCACAATTATCTGTGCATAAAATGTATCATTTTTCAGTTCGGTAATTATAATGTTTTCGACTGAAGCTCCAAGATTTTCTATAATTGATACCAAAAGATCATGAGTCAAAGGACGTTCTATATCAATATTCATCAGTTTCAAACGAATTGATTCCACTTCAAAATGCCCTATAAAAATGACAAGGTACTGATCGGAATCCTTAGTTTTCAATACAATAGCACGTTGATCCGTTTCCTGTTTTAATCGTATACTCTCGATTTCCAATTCTAGCATCTGTAAGATTCTCCAAAAGTTGATTAGCCTAGTATCCACAACCTATCTTGCAATGATTATTTTATATAAATGATACACTTTAAGGCTGTTAGATCGCGACTAATAAATTAAATTATTAATAGATTTCCTAATCCTGTCACATACTTTTCCCGACTCATCCGCAAATTTACTTTTACTATCAGATGCATAAATAATACTGCGAGAGGAAGTTATTAAAAGACTTTCAGGAGAACCATTATACCCATATTTTAGACAAGCTTCTAAATTACCTTTTTGAGATCCTATACCCGGTAACAAGACTGGCATTGTCGGTGCAATCTTTCTTACTTCATTAAGTTGTTCTGGGTATGTCGCTCCAACTATCAGTCCTATATTGTTGTGCTTATTCCAGGTATTGGCTTTATTAGCAATTTCTTTAAACAAAAGTTGATTTTCTTCTCCAGCAATAGAAAGGTCTTGAAAATCTCCCCCATCCGGATTTGATGATTTACACCAAATAAATATTCCTCTATTTTCATATTCTAAAAAGGGTTTCATAGAATCATGTCCCGCGAAAGCATTCACTGTAGTTGCATCAAAGTCCCAATACTTGAACATTGATTCTGCATATTTTTTGCTAGATGGGCCTATATCTCCTCGTTTCGCATCACCAATAATAACAATATCTGGATAATAAATTTTTAAGTAATTTATAATATTTTTCAAAGTTATTAATCCTTCAATACCCAAAGCTTCGAAAAACGCTAAATTAGGCTTGTATGCCGCCACCAAATCCCCTGTACAATCTATTATTTGTTTACAAAACTCATATACGTCACTAATTGGCATATAGGCAGGATCAGGATCTAAGCCTACGCATAATAAAGATTGATTTTTATGAGATGCAAAAGATAATTTGTCTTTAAATAACATTACTAGTGACCTTTACTTTAAGTATATAATTGATCAGTGCATGATCATGCCGCCATCAACATTAAATGCTTGTCCGGTAATGTTACGCGATCCAGGGCCCATTAAAAAAACAGCTAAAGCCGCGACATCTTCTGGTTCATTGATTCGTCCTAAGGGTATTTCTGATTCTATATGTTTTTGAACATCATTTATAGAATCACCCATTTCCTCTGCCCTAATAGTGACAATACTAGTAAGCATGTCAGTTCGCACCATTCCTGGGCACACAGCATTAACATTGATATCATACGTGGAAAGATAATCTGAGGCTATGTGAGTCATCGCAATAACTGACCCTTTACTAGCAGCATATGCCGCATTAGATGCACGTCTATAACCTTTACCCGCTATGGATCCAGCATTTACTATACGTCCACCTCTCCCCTGTTTTACCATCAATTGAGACACTTTTTGCATGCAAAAAAAAGCACCTTTAGCATTAACAGAATTTATTTTATCCCAATCATCTTCAATAATATCAAAAAAACTAATATGTTTTGTGATTCCTGCATTATTAAAAAAAACATCAATTCCATTGAAATTGATCGTACTATATTCGATTAGAGAATTTATTTGATCAATATTAGAAACGTCTAATTGATAAGACTCTGACTTAACATCAAAAGCTCTAGCTTCTTGCGCAACTCGTCCTGCCATAGCTCCATTTAAATCAGCTACGATTACATCATACCCTTGATTAGCCAACATTAAGACCGTCGATTTTCCAATACCCTGAGCAGCTCCCGTGACTAGAGCAGTTTTCCCATTTGTGTTCATTAATACCTCGACATTATTTAAAATTAAAATTTATTTAGGTTTTTTATTCACTAGAAACTTACGTTTCAATGTCAGTATCTGCTCATCATGTTGATTAATAGCCCTACTCTCAATATAGATGATTCCTCTGTTTTCTTTTGTTTTGGACGGTATAACATCTAATACTTCACTTTCCGCATATATAGTATCTCCGTGAAATGTCGGACCATCATGACTAACATTTTCATATACTAGGTTAGCAATTGCCTTTCCCGATGTCTGTCGAACACTCATCCCTACAACAAGGCTCATAACTAACAATCCGTTGACCAATGCTTTTCCATGTTGGTGCTTAGACATATAATGATGATCTGTATGCAGAGGATTGTCATTCATAGTAATTAGTGAAAATAAATGGTTATCCATCTCTGTAATAGTTTTACCAGGCCAATGTTTAAACAATTGCCCTTTATGGAAATCTTCATACCATCCGCCAAAACTATCGTGAGAATTTATTACAATATTTTCTTGCGTCATTAAATCTAAATCCCTTATTAAATTTTATTTCGTTCTAATAGTCTTCTGGCAATCAACAATTTCATCACCTCATTGGTTCCTTCACCTATAATCATAAGTGGAGCATCTCTATAATATCTTTCTACAGGCAGGTCTTTAATATATCCAGCTCCACCATGTACTCTCATGGATTCCATGGTAACTTCGCCACATACTTCACTAGCGAAAAACTTTGCCATAGATGCTTCTAAATCATTTCTTTCTCCTGAATCTTTTTTTGCGGCAGCATCATAGACCATTAATCGCGCAGCATGAACTTTGGTTGCCATTTCCGCTAGTTTCAATTGAATAGCTTGATGTTGAGCTATTGGTTTGCCAAATGTTTCTCTTCGCTGAGCGTAGCTTATGGCCGCATCTAAAGCTGCTTGAGCCACTCCCACTGCTCGTGCCGCCACGTTAATTCTTCCTGTTTCGAGTCCGTTCATTACCTGACTAAATCCCACACCTTCAACGCCTCCAATCAAATTATCCGCAGGTATTCTACAATTATCAAAAATTAACTCACAGGTATCTATTCCACGATACCCAAGTTTATCTAGATGTTGGCCAACCTGAAATCCCTTGGTTGGTTTTTCGAATATGAAACAACTTATCCCTTTATGTGTCGGAGAGGCATTAAGATCTGTTTTTGCCATCAAAGCGAAGGCATTCCCATTTTCGCCATTACTAATATACATTTTTCGTCCATTAATCACATATTCTTCCCCGTCTCGAACAGCAACTGTTGATATATTTTGGGCATCGCTACCCGCCTCTACTTCTGTCAGAGCCAAGGCACCTCGGATTTCTCCTGTAGCCATTTTTGGTAATATTCTTTGTTTTTGAGTTTCTGTACCGTAAGTCGCAACAATATGACTAAGTATATGATGTGTTCCTATAATTCCTGAAAGACTCATCCATCCTTTACTTATTTCTTCAAATATCTTAGCAAAAGTAGTGAAATCTAAGGCCATACCACCATACTCTTCCGATATATTAATTCCGAAAAGTCCTAATTCTCGCATGGTGGGGATTAATTCGTGAGGGTATATATCTTCATTATCATAAGTACTAGCAATAGGTTCAACATCGCGTTTCACAAAATCTTTAACGAGAGAAACAATCTGTTTTTGAGTTTCTTTTGAAGTTATATTTACCACTATTGAATTATCTCCTTGTAATAATTTCTAATATCCTTTAGATTGAATTTTTCCCACATGTTTTGCAGAAACTCCTAAAACATTTAAAAAACCTTCTGCATCTAAATGGTCATACCCACCCTCATCTTCCATCGAACCGTCATTTGTATATAAAGAAAAAGGCATATTATTGTCGGTATCGACAGCTGTATCAAAATAAATACCACCTTTATATAGCTTGACAGAAATGGTACCAGTGACAAGTTTAGAAATTGTATCTATGGCAGCCAAAGTAGATGCTGTTGTCAAATCTAACCAATATCCTTGATATATTTGCTTACTTACAAGATTAGATAAATCAGTAAAATATTCACGAGATCTTCTGTCTAAAATAAATTGCAGTATAAACTCATAGACCTGTCCTAATAATTCCATCCCAGGAGACTCATATATTCCTCTAGATTTTATGCCTACAAATCTATTTTCAATGACATGAGTACCTATACCAACACCGTGTGTTCCAGCAATTTGATTGCAAGACTTAAATATTTCTATTAATGACATATGTTGATCATTTATCGCAACTGGAATTCCTTCTTCCCAAGTTACAGATACATATTCAGGAATATCACTAGCATCCCACGGCCAAACACCCATCTCAGTAGCTACAAACTCAGGGTTAATATTTATATTTTCCAGATCTCCAGCTTCATGTGTAAGTCCTAAAAAATTAGCGTCTGTTGAATAACGAGACTGACTAGAAGGCTTGATTGGTAAAGAATGATATTCACAATATTCAATCATTTGTCTCCGACCCGGAAATTGGTTCAAAAATTCCTGGTCTCTCCATGGGGCATAAACTTGAACTGAAGGATCTATCATATTGGCTGACAGTTGAAATCTGACCTGATCATTACCCCTACCCGTTGCACCATGGAACAAAATCTGGGTTTCATGCTTTTTCATTTCTTTTAATATAGCCATAACTGTCACTGGACGTGCTATACCTGTAGTATTCCAATATCCACCTTCATATTTAGCTTGCGACTGAATTACTTTTAAACCAGCTTGTGCCAATTCAGTTTGCGCATCAATAACAAAAGCTTCTTTGGCCCCACAACCAAGCATGCGCTCAGTAATAAAATCTATGTTTTCTTCATCCGGTTGCCCTAAATCCACAGTATAGCAATGGACATCAATATCATTTGAAGACAACCAATGCGTTATCGTACAACTGTCCAATCCTCCTGATACGGCTCCTGTGAATATCTTGTTATCGTCGATAATAAAATTTTTCCAGTTCACTTACGTATATTCCTATTTACAATTATTCCACGGCCTTTTTTATACCTTTCTCCAATCGATCTAATGCCTCGTCAATTTCGTTTTCTGTAATAGTCAACACAGGCATAAGACGAATAGTATTTGGTCTCATTGGATTCATAAGTATGCCCTCGTCATTACAAGCAGCAATGACTTTTGGGGTTATATCAGAATCAAATTCTACTGCCCACAAGAGACCCATTCCTCTAACATCTGTAATAAACTCATTATTGGCTTTGATTTTTTCTAATCCTTGTCTCAAATATTCTCCCATTTTAGCGGAGTTAGCTGGCACATCATTATCTATAATGTATTTAGTGGATGCATGCGCGGCAGCACAAGTGAGAGGATTACCTCCGAATGTCGATCCATGGTCACCCGGGACAAAAGCACAGGCGCTATCTTTTGCCATAAATGCCCCTATCGGTACTCCACCACCTAATCCTTTAGCTAAGGTAATGACATCTGGTTCTACTCCAAAACTTTCATAACCGAATAAAGTGCCCAATCTTCCCAAACCAGTTTGAACTTCATCAAAAATTAGCAACATATTATTCGAATCACACCATTGCCTGACACCTTCTAAATACTCCTGAGAAGGAATATTTACTCCACCTTCTCCCTGTACAGGCTCAATCATAACAGCAATAGTATTATCTGTAGTTGCTTCTTTGATTGCGTCAAGGTCATTATATGGAACATGCGAAAACCCATCAGGTATGGGTTCAAAAAGTTCTTGATAGTGAGGTTGCCCAGTAGCTGCAACATTCATCATAGTTCTTCCATGGAATGAATTCAGTGCTGTAATGATATGGAAGGCACCATTTTTGTGTTTTTTACCATATCTTTTTGCTAATTTAATAGCTCCCTCATTAGCTTCCGCTCCACTATTACAGAAAAACACTTTGTCTAAACAACTGTTATCTACCAAGATTTGAGCCAATTTCAATTGCGGAATTGTATAAAACTGGTTCGACATTTGCATCAACGTTTTTGCTTGTTCGGTTATTGCTTCGACTATTTTAGGATTCGCATGACCTGCATTATTCACAGCCCATCCAGACGTGAAATCTAGGTATTCCTTACCTTCTACATCCCATACTCTAGCTCCTTCCCCTCGTTCCAATACCATAGGCTGCCTGCGAACCAGAAACATATAATACTTACTTTCTAATTCTTTGTAATCATCTGTTTTACTCATTTCAATCTCCTTTTGTTATTCTATTTAAGAGAGTTTATTAATTGTTGCAACGATGTTATTTCTGTTTTTATGTTTTCCATAGCCTGTTTTATTTTATCAATGGGATTTGATGTGTCAGATGATTCCGGTGCCTCTAGATTTACATCTTTTTTTATCAAATCACTTGTAAAAGAATAAGTGGAGCCTGTCAACAAGAAAATTGCCTCGTCCAAAGAATCACCCATAACTACTTTATTCGAGGACGCCAATACCACTTTTTTCAATTCAGGTAAAGAAACTCCTTCAGCTTGTATATAAATAGGTTCCGCATAAAGTAGGCTGTTTTCCAATGGAACCACAAACAGATTACCTCTCAGGCAAATAGAACCTTCCGAACATCTCAATGTAAACCATGCTGATATATCTTGATCATTATCAATTCTAGCTTCAATTTGCTCAGGTCCATCAACTTGAACATCTTTTGGAAAATTAACCGCAATTAATTTTCCGTAATTAGGAGCATCACTTCTTGCGGCTAACCATCCAATCATATTCGGTCTATTGTTTGGGGTATATGGAATCAATTGGACAAATTCTTCCTCAATTTCACCAGGCAATTTCATAATAGCATAATAAGGTTCTACTATTTGAAGAGCACTTGATTGACCAAATTTCTCTTGAGGAAAAGACCATAAATCCTCATTTCCGTAAAAATATTCCGGGTTCACCATGTGATATTTAAGATATTTATTTGCTTGGTAATCAAACAGGTCTTGGGGGTAGCGAACATGATCTTTTAATTCCGAGTGCATAAGCGATTTATCTTGAAAAAGCCCTGGAAATATTTTTCTATATGTCTCTATAATCGGATCTTCTGAATCCCAAATATAAAAATTCACATCTCCGGAATAAGCATCTATAACAATTTTTACACTATTACGTATATAATTAAATTTTTCATTTTCGTAATCCGTAAATGTCGAATATGGGAATTTATCTGAGGTGGTATAGGCATCCTGAACCCAATAAATCTTTTCATTAGTTGCCACCATATATGGATCTGCATCCAACATTAAAAATGGTGCTAGTGTTGCAACTCTTTCTTGGATTTGTCTTCTATATTGAATACGGCTCGTTTTATTGATTTCGTCACTTATAAAAATATTCACATCACCCATTTGCCAAGCGTATAAAGCTTTTTTGAAGATAGAATTCAGCTCAATTCCACCAGAACCGAAATATTGAGTTTTAATTAAATCACCCGTATCGGTTTGATAATCCAATTCTTGCGTTTCAGTATTAACGATTACATAATCATTTGTTTTTTCGCCATAATAAATCCTGGGGTTTTCAATTAAAATATCAGGATTATTTTCTTTATTAACATTGGAAACAGGTATTTTTCCTTCACTAGGGATATCTTTCGCAAAAAACACAGGTTTTCCTTCAGCAGTGAATTCTGTTGCAGGACTCATTGCCGCTCCTATTCCATGAGTGTAATAAAGACGTTCATTAACCCAAGTTCTAGCATCATCTGCTAGTTTTTCATGATCAACTTCTCTAGCCGAAACTAAAACCTGCCGATAGTCTCCATCAATTTCATACCTGTCAACATCCGCATCATTAAAATCATAATAAGGCCGAATTAACTGAATTTGCCTATAAACATCTGCCAAAGGAACGGGATCCCACAATCTTATATTTTTTACCGTATCTTTATTGTTTTCTAATATTTCTGCTGTTAATTCACTTTTTGAATCGAAATACACTTCATCTATTGAGTCGAGTCCAAAAGCCAATCTTGTGAAATCTATATTTTTTTCTATATATTCTTTTTCTTTGACAAATTCATTAGGATTAACTGAAAATTGTTGCAACATCGATGGCCAAGCCGCACTCAATGCAAGTGTCACAATTATCCAAAGTCCTACTGGTGCCACTGCAAATTTCAAATTCGACCAATAAATAGCAGCAATCATTAATATAGCTGAAATTAAACCTACAATCATCGCAATTAACAAAGCAGGTTTCTTTGAAACCACATCAACATATGTAGCTCCAACCACTAATCCACCTTCAGAAGTAAGCAAATTTAATCGGGATATATATTGCCCAATTGCGATCATAGCAACAATTAATGCGACATTAATTAATACCGTCTTCTTAAGCGCAGGAGTAATTACAAAAGAAACTCCCCGAACAGTAAAATTCAAAAATGCAATGGCGATAGTTGCCAATAAACCAACTATTAATATTGATAAAATCCAACCGTGCAAAAATGATAATGCTGGTAATTGAAACATATAAAGCGAAACATTATTCCCAAACAATGGATCTATTGTAGAGAAAGGCGTTGAATTCATGAACATAAGAAACAATTCCCATTTTCCCGAAAACAATGCGGCGAATATTATTGCGGCAACACAAACAAATACTAAAATCGATATCTTAAATGCTTTTTGTGTAAATACAATCGTTTCAGGCGTAAGTTCGGAAAAATATGTTCCTCTAGATGTTTTATAAGAAATCCAAGTAAACCCACTAAGGATAATGAAAGCTGATAAAAATCCTATAATAAACAGAATTATTTTAGCGGTAATGATCTTAACATATACTCCAGAAAACCCAAGTCCTCCATACCACAACAAGTCAGAAATTATAGATCTGCCGATTGATAATATTACAAAAGCACCAATTATAAATACCGCAAGCAATATCCATTTAATTTTGCCATTTAACATGCTTTTAATAGAATCTATATCGATATCAAATTCAGGCATTGATCCCGTAGCCATAAAGTTACCTCTTTTACCCTATTCGGGTACCGTGAATCTGGCCATTAACTACTTGGTTCAAAGCATTAGGTAAGCGTCCATCAATTATTTGAGAGATAGCACCTCCGTCTAAAGCAGATATACAAGCTTCAATTTTCGGGACCATACCCCCGGCTATTATGTTTGAACGGACAAGCGAATCAGCCTGCCCTCTAGTAATACGCGGCATCAATCTTTTAGAAGAATCTAACACCCCCTCAACATCAGTCAAAAAAACCATTCTATCTGCTTTTAAGGCTGCGGCTATATGACCGGCAACTGTATCAGCATTTATATTTAACAATATGCTTTTTTCATCATTCCCATAGTTCCTATTAAATCCAACAGGTGCAACAACTGGGATGTAGCCGGCATTTAATGCCATTTTTAACGGTTCAATATTAATTGAATCAACTTTACCTACATAACCCATTTCCGGGTTTGCTATTGATGCAGATATCAGTGATCCATCGACACCTGAAATCCCTATAGCTTTAGAGCCTTTAGAAGATAGTTCAGCAACTATATTCTTATTAATCAATCCTGTTAAAACAGAAATGACTATATCCAAACTCTGAGCATCTGTAACCCTAAGTCCATTAATGAATTGAGGTTTAACTCCTTGTTTTTCCATCCATTGTGAAATAATTTTTCCGCCTCCGTGCACAACTACTGTCGGTCTACTATCTTGTTGTAACTGGACTAGATCATCAATAGTTGTATCGTGTCGTCCTAAGGTACTTCCTCCAATTTTAACGACAATTATTTCGCTACGTCTTTCCGTTGTTTGATTCAGATCCGATTCAAGAGAATGAGTCAATTCTGAATCCTTAGCAATATCGTTCACAGGATCAATATGATCACACATATTTTTATGATGTAAATTCATTTAAAACTCTTTTTATGTACTATACGCTGAATTAAAAATCACATATTCTTCAGTCAAATCACAACCCCAACCGATCGCTGAATAATCACCCATATTTAAAGATACCTTAAAATTTACTGTATCTCCTGACATAGCGCTAACAACAGCATCATTTAAATAAGGAATTGCTGTTCCATTATGTACTATATGGATGTTATTTATAAAAATATCCAGTTCTGATTCCTTGAGTTCTATTTCGCTCTTACCCAACGCCATAACTATTCTACCCCAATTAGGATCTTTTCCATGAACCATTGCTTTAACTAGTAAAGATGAAGCGATTTCCCTAGCAGCTACCCTAGCCTCTGGCAATGTTTTCGCACCTTCCACCGTTACCTCTATCAAACGTTGCGCACCTTCTCCGTCTCGAACTAATTCTTTAGCCAACTCCGTGCAAACATAATTCAATGCTTCCATGAAAACAGAGGCAGAAGCGCTATCCTTTTTTATTTGTGTCGAATCTGATTTTCCATTAGCCAACACAATTACCATGTCATTAGTACTTTGGTCGCCATCAACATCAATCATATTAAAAGATGCATTTACCGTTTCACTCAATGTTTCTTGCAGAAATCCTTGCTCGACATTGGCATCAGTAGTAACAAAACAAAGCATAGTAGCCATATTAGGATGTATCATACCAACACCTTTAGCTGCAGCCCCCATAGTCACAGTTTTACCATCATGTATAAAAGAAACTGCTCTTTGTTTCTGTCTAGTGTCCGTGGTCATTATTGACTTGGAAAAATCATCACCTCCTTCATCTGTCAATTTGATATTGCCGATATTTTGTCTGATTAACGCCATTGGCAACTCCACTCCGATCATTCCCGTACTAGCAACAAAAATTTCTTGAGAATTTATGTTCAAATGAGATGCTGCTAACATAGTCATTTCTTCAGCATCGGTATAACCTTGATTACCAACACTACAATTGGCACAACCACTGTTTACTATCACTGCTCTAGCTTTACGATTCAGCAATCTTTTCCGGCTAACACTTACTGAAGGTGATTCAATACTATTAGAGGTAAATGTAGCAGCAACATTAGCATCACATTCTGAAATCACTATGCCCAAATCTAACGAGTCTGTACGAGCCTTTAGTCCGGCGTAAGTAGCTCCAGCCTTAAATCCAATAGCCGATGTCAATCCTCCTGAATTTATGATTTCAATCATTGTATCTCCTTTTATTCGAATCAAATCAAAATATAAAGTCGTATAAACCAGCTTGTCAATTATATCATACAGGTGAAAATTAGCTACAAAAACAGAATGTTTGTATACTTGCATTAATATAAAAACTTTTGGTACACAAATTTAAGGTGAGATGAAATTCAATATGACTATATCCAATTCTAAGAAAAAAACAGAAGGCAGGTTTGCTATTGGGAAAACCCCTATTAGAAAAGATGGTTACGATAAAGTGTCTGGGAAAGCACTTTACGGAGCAGACATATTTTTACCTGGTCAATTATATGGAAAAATATTACGAAGCCCATATGCTCATGCTGAAATTCTCTCTATAGACACTTCTGAGGCTTTAAAAAACCCTGAAGTACGGGCAATAATTACAAACAAAAATTTTCCCATTCATGCAAATGAATCAGTATCCAAAATACCCGGCCCTCCCATTAATTTATTTCAACAAACTGATAATATTCTTGCGAGTGAAAAAGTTCTATATAAAGGGCATCCTATAGTTGCATTAGCAGCTACTTCAATACATGCTGCAGAAGAAGCCATAAGTCAAATTAAAGTCGAATATAAAATATTAAAACATGCCAGCAATGTGGAAGAAGCAATGTCTGATAAGGCTGAATTGTTACACATCAAATATAATCACAACATAGCCGATCAAAACACTATCAGTATTGGTGACGTAGAAGAAGGCTTCAAAAACTCAGATGTAATCGTAGAAAAAACATTTAAAACAGCTACTGTACATCAAGGTTATATTGAACCGCATTCCGCTACCGCTATTTGGGCAAGTAATAATCAACTAACCATATGGGGTAGCTCTCAAGGTCATTTCCAAATTAGAGATAGAACGTCTTTAGTTCTTGGAATACCATATTCATCCATAAAAGTTATTCCTCTAGAAATCGGTGGTGGGTTTGGAGGTAAAACCACTATCTACTTAGAACCTATAGTGGCCATGTTATCGAAACACACGGGCTCGCCGGTAAAAATAACAATGACAAGATCCGAAGTTTTAGAAGCAACAGGGCCGACTTCAGGTTCGTTTATGAAAATTAAAATGGGGGCACTAAATAACGGCACAATAATTTCCGCAAAAGCAGATCTGTATTTTGAAGCTGGTGCGTATCCCGGTTCACCGGTAGGTGCTGCCTCAAACTGTATATTTACTCCGTACTCAATTGACAACTTACTTGTTAATGCATTCGATATCGTAACCAATAAACCCAAAACCACTGCTTACAGAGCACCGGGTGCTCCAATAGGTGCGTTTGGTGCAGAATCGATCGTAGATGAATTAGCAGTAAAATTGAATATTGACCCAATACAAATACGATTTCAAAACGGTGCTGACAAAGGAACCACAAGAATCAACGGAATAACTAATCCAGTAATTGGATATAAAGAAACATTAATATCTTTAAAGGATCATGAACATTATTCAAGTCCTAAAACAGGAAAACATGTGGGTAGAGGAATAGCTTCAGGATTTTGGGTCAATGGCAGTGGTCCAGCGTGTGCCATAGCCAATGTAAACTACGATGGAACTATCAGCCTAACTATTGGATCAATGGACATAGGTGGATTGCGACCAGTAGCGTCTCAACATGTGTCAGAAGTATTGGGTGTGCCTACTTCTGACATAATCGCACAAGTTGGTGATACCGACACGATTGGATACACCTCTATGACCGGAGGCAGTGGTGGAGCTTTTAAAACAGGATGGGCCAGTTATGAAGCAGCACAAGATATAAAAAGACAAATGTTAGAAAGAGCGGCTGAAGTGTGGGAATGTTCATTGGATGATGTATTCCTAGAAAATGGAACTTTTCAAAACGCGACTCAGTCCGATTTATCACTTACATTCAAAGAATTGTCTGCTCATTTACCTGACACTGGAGGGCCTGTTGTTGGACGGGCAAATTTAGATCCAAGAGGACCTGGAAGTGCATTTGCAACTCATTTAGTGGACCTAGAAGTAGATGTAGAAACGGGGAAAATTACAATACTAAGATATACAGCTTCTCAAGATGTTGGCAAAGCTATACATCCCAATTATGTTGAAGGACAAATACAAGGTGGAGTGGTGCAAGGAATAGGCTGGGCATTAAACGAAGAATATTACATGAATCTTGATGGTTCAATGTCTAATTCAAGTCTCTTAGATTATCGAATGCCAACTTCACTCGACCTTCCGATGATTGAAACCATATTAGTTGAAACCCCTAACCCTCTTCATCCGTTTGGAGTAAGAGGAGTGGGAGAAGTTCCCATAGTACCTCCAATGGGGGCTATAGCTAATGCGATATACGATGCAATAGGAATAAGAATAACTCAATTACCGATGAATCCTTCCAGCATAATTAATGCTATTAACCAAAATTCGTAAAGGGATCTAGACATGGTCATGATAATAGGAATTACTGGATCAATCGCTTCTGGAAAAAGTACTGCATGTAAATCACTCGTGTCTTTAGGTGCAAAGCATTGCGATGCAGACAAATTAGTTCACAAAATGTATGCTCCTGGTAAGCCAGCTTATTACAGAATACTAGAAACATTTGGCAATGATTTGATTGACAATGAAGGCAATATAGATCGCAAAAACTTAGGAAGTAAAGTATTTGGAAAACCCCAAGAGATGGCAAAACTAACCAAAGCAATAGGTAACATTGCACAAGAAATAGAAGGCGTAATGAAAAACTGGAGGGAGACTCTAGGGGCTAACGATGTAGCATTAATGGAAGCCGTGAATTTCATTGAGGCTGGATATGGTAGGTACAGTGACGTCACTTGGTTATTTGTCGCAAATGATGGAATTGCTATATCGCGATTACAAGCACGTAATAGTTTGACCTATGAGCAAGCATTACAGCGTCTATCCAGTCAAAAAAACTGGACTGAAAGGGAAAACGCATCTGACTTAATAACGCATAATGACAACACTATTGAGGATTTAATTATGAATGTGAAACAAAATATGGGGAATTTAACAAAACAGTATAGAGAAGGTAAACTACCTGTTTCAAATTATATGAAATGGTGGGAAAAAACTCAAAATTAATCTTTTAATGCTAGTTTATAGTGTGTTCGAATACAACGAGAGCAAGCTTTAATTTTTCGCATTTGACCACCTATCAATAATGTGGCGGCTCTTATGTTTGGTTTCCAGGTTCTCTTAGTCCTTCTTTTAGAATGACTTACGTTATTGCCCGTTCTAACTATTTTTTCGCAGTATGGGAGTTCGCAGGTTGCCATATTTTACCTTTTGACGATTATTGTTAGTAGGAATAAAATTTTAAAATTATAGCCTTCTAAACTAAATTATTATTACAATGACCGATATAAATAAATTGATCAAAGTAATATTTTAACATAAACCAAATATTAATCTCAATTAAATACAATGCAAACATATTGAATACTTACCAAACAATCAATCAAATCATAAAACTCATAGATGACATAGTCATTTATTTCGAGCGCCATATAGATCTAATAAATGATTTGAACGTTTTTCCAGTACCTGATGGAGACACAGGCAGGAACATGTATGCCACCATAAAAGGAATCTCAGAAAGATTAGATAAGAATTATGATTCGCTTGAGAAAATTTATCAAGATATTTCCACAGCTGCTCTTTATGAAGGTCGTGGTAACAGTGGAGTGATTTTATCTCAAATAATCAGAGGGATTATCAGTTCACTAAAACTAGAGAATGTCATAAATAATGAATCTTTTACTAATGCTATGAACGCAGGAGCTGATGCAGCCTACAGGTCAGTTGTTAATCCAGTAGAAGGAACAATGTTGACCGTAATCAAAGATATTGCTGTTGAATCACGGGTAAAAATAAACCAATATAACCTATCAACGCTAGAATTAATTTCTTATTTAACCGGTGTTGCTAAACTGTCTGTTGATTTCACCCCAAATCAAATGTCCTTGTTGAAAGAAACCGGTGTTGTTGATTCTGGAGGCTACGGATTAGAAATAATCATCAATGCAATTGAGATTAGTTTAAAAGGAAAAAACCCTAAATCATTCCCTTTAATAACAAGAGTTACTACAACTCCAATAATCCAACAAAATGAATCCTCCAATAAATCTATACATATTGATGAACAATACGGATATTGCACACAATTCATATTAATTAGCGATTTGACAGAAAAGATACTAAAGGAAAAACTGGATCCAGTTACTACTTCATTGGTTATAATCGACGGAGATGGTATCTACCGAATACATCTTCATACACTTAGCACTAATGTGGTGACTGAAATCATTGAATCGTTGGGTAAAATAGAAGATCTAACCATAGAAGATATGGACAAGCAATCTATGACCGATTACTCAACATTGAGACAAGATTTAGAGCCCAATGATTGCGCGCTAATGGTTATGGCAAATGGAGAAGGAAATTGCAAAATATTCGCCGACTTTGGTGCCCATTCAATATTAATCACAAAGGCTAATATGAATCCGAGTGTATCTGAAATATTGGAATGTTTGAATCAAGTCAAATGCTCGTCTGTAATAGTATTACCAAATAATAAGAATATTTTTGCAGCCGTGAAGGAAGCAAGCAAAATAACTGAACTTAATGTAATTACGATTCCAACGCAGACCATTCAAGAAGGAATTGAATGTGCGGCTGAATATAATCATAAAGTAAATATAAAAAGTAATCAGCATGTAATGTTACAGACTCTAAATCACATCGAATCCTTAGCAATTTTCAAATCTGCAAGGCAATTTAAATTCAATAGTAAAACATTCCAGAAAGAAACACCGATTGTAATGAAAGACGATAAAATCATAAATGCTAAAACTGAAATACTAGAATTATTGTTGGAAAGCATTCAAAAAGAACTGGTAAATGATTGTGAACATATATCTGTTCTTGTGGGATTAAATTATAATATCGACGAAATCAATAAATTCCTATTAGTTAATTTAAATACCTCTAATATTGAAAAAGTCGAGGTTCATTATGGAGGGCAATACCATTTTGATTTTCTATTATCCATAATTCAACCGAGTTAAATGATCTGGAAATAAAGATGATAATAGGTAATCTACAATGACAAATCCAAATAATATTCCTGGATTGTTTTTACAAATATTAAATCAAGAAGTTAAATTCGATTATTTAAATAATGCAGTTATTGGTGGAATTGATCAATTCATACAGCTTCACAAACAAAATATTCAAAACAATATTATCCCTCAAAAGCCCTATCTTGAATTATCGATTAAAGAGAGGAAAGCATGGATTCACAAAACCATAAATACCCTCTCGATTTCAAAATCAAGTAAAACCACAGCTATCAAAAATAAAAATACTAATAAATTATATTTGTCAGATTTAATTGATAAATCAGTATCTCCTCTTACCAAAAAACATTGTGAACTATTACGTAAAAGTTTTTCGATTAACACTCTACAAGATTTAATAATGCATTTACCTGACAGGCATGATGATTACAGCATAATATCAAAAATATGTGATTTAAAAGTAGGAGAAAAGCAATCTTCTGAACTCATAGTAAAAGATGTGAAACTTATTAAAGGAAGAAGTAGAACCAGTGTGAAGATCAATTTATACGATGAAACAGGCAAGATTAGCTGTGTCTTATTTAACCAACCATGGGTAGTACAGGAATTAAAAAACGGGGTCAAAATAATGGTGAGTGGGAAAATATCATTACTTAACGGTAGTTTAACTTTCCAAAATCCCTCATATGAAATAGTAGGGAAAAACACACTGAATTTGCATACTGGTAGGTTAGTTCCAATCTATCCTCTTACAGAAGGTATTAGGCAAAAAACAATCAGAAAAGGGATATACAACGGACTAGTAAAAACAGCAGATCAATTGAACGATTTCATGCCTTCAAATATGTTAAAAAGACTTGGAATGTATGGATTGAAAAAAGCAATAACTCAATATCACTACCCGGACAACTATAAAAATTTCCAAGAGGCGCGCAGACGTCTTGCTTTTAATGAACTTTTTCTAATACAACTATTTACTCAAAAACGCAAAAACGAATGGTCAAAATCAAGAAACGGAATAACTATAGATAAAAACCACAAATCGATAAAAGGGTTTTTCGAACACTTGCCATTTACCCCGACTGATGATCAATTATCTAACATGTCTGATATATCTGACGATTTGAGTAAAGGTTATCCTATGCGTCGATTATTACAAGGAGATGTTGGAAGTGGAAAAACATTAGTTGCCGTATTCGCTATGATGTGCACTGCTTTCAGTGGATTTCAATCTGCTTTAATGGCACCCACAGAAGTATTAGCTGAACAACATTTTATGACTATATCAAAACTTATTGGCGCAGATTCCATAATAACAAATACCGAGAATCACTCAAATATAATCACAATAAAAACTCCCTATTACGAAAAAGACATCGTAATAGGATTATTAACAGGTGGTTTAAGTAAATCAAAAAAGATGTATACCCAAGAATTACTATCAAGTAACGGAATAGACATAGTAATTGGAACTCATGCAATAATTCAAGAATCTGTCACAATACCATCACTCGGATTAATTATTGTCGATGAGCAACACAGATTTGGGGTAAAGCAAAGAAACACACTCGACAATGTAATACCAAGACCACATTTATTAGTCATGTCTGCCACTCCCATTCCACGTTCGCTATTGTTAACTATGGCGGGAGACTTAGATTTATCAATAATCAAACAAATGCCATCAGGTCGCAAACCCATTGAAACAATCAGAGAAACATCTAGAGAACGAGTATATAAATTTATCCGAGAACAAGTAAATCAAGGTAGGCAGGCATTTATTGTTTTTGCCTTGGTAGAAGATTCTGAAACAATACAAGCTAGGTCAGCAATAGAAGAGCATTTGAGATTATCGGATACAGTCTTCCCAGGAATCAATATAGGGTTACTACATGGTCGTATGACAATATCAGACAAAGAATTGGTAATGGAAAAATTCCGTAATGGGTCAATTAATGTTTTGGTTTCAACTTCTGTAATAGAAGTTGGAGTGGATGTGCCAAATGCAACGGTAATGTTTATTGACGGAGCTGACAGGTTTGGGATTTCTCAATTACATCAATTTAGAGGTAGGGTAGGAAGAGGAGAACATCAAAGTTACTGTATATTAATGTCCGATCATCCAAGTGAAGATGCCAATCTTAGGATAGAAATAATGCGTAGAATTAATGATGGATTTCTATTAGCAGAAGAGGACTTTAAACTTAGAGGTCCCGGTGACTATTTAGGGACTAGGCAGAGTGGTGCTCCAGTTTTCAAAGTTGCTTCCTTAATCGATGATAGAGATATTTTAACCATAGCAACAGTCGAAGCTAAAAACATATTAGATAACGATATTGAATTAACATCAACAGAACACAGGTTGATGAATGAACAATATGAGCAACATATGTCTGACTTTTTAGTCAGTTGAAATTATACTGTATGCCTAACTTATAGATCTTTATTTCATCATTTGTCGCAACACATATGGGAGTAGCCCCGCATTACGATAATATTCATTTTCTATATTAGTATCTATTCGTGCTAAAACCTCAAATTCTGTAACATCCCCTGATTTTGAAGTTGCAGTAATTTTAATTTTCGATCCCGGCACAACTGAATTAGCCACATTTGGAATATCATACACTTCGGTTCCATCTAAACCTAACGAATCCGCATTTTCTCCATTTATATATACCATGGGAAGAACTCCCATACCAATTAAATTGGATCTGTGAATACGTTCAAAGCTTTCAGCAATTACAGCACGAACTCCTAACAACATAGGGCCTTTTGCTGCCCAGTCTCGTGAACTACCTGTACCATATTCTTTACCAGCTAATATCATCAAAGGAATATCCTGGTTGCGATATTTTTCTGCAGCTTCATATATCCGCATAGTATCTCCAGTAGGTAAATATGTGGTCCAATCTCCCACTTGGTTCGGTACTAATTTATTCTGTAATCTAATATTGCCAAATGTTCCCCTAACCATCACATCGTGATTCCCTCTACGTGATCCAAAGGAATTGTATTCTCTCCTTGGGACATCACTTCCCAATAGAAATTGTCCAGCCGGAGCACTAGGTGGTATCGACCCCGCTGGTGATATATGATCAGTCGTCACAGAATCTCCGAGATACACGAGAACTCTAGCACTTACTATCTCACTTCGAGATTCTGGTTCCTTTGTAAATCCTTGAAAATAAGGAGGTTTCTGAATATAAGTAGATTCTTTATCCCAATTAAAATTAATACCTGTAGCTGTGGTAAGTTTTTGCCATTCTAAAGGACCATCAACAACTGCTTCATATTGTTCTTTGAAAATTTCGGGCGTTACTGATCTAGAAATAACCTCTGCTATCTCATTTTGAGATGGCCAAATATCTTTCAAAAATACGTCGTCACCACTAGGAGATTGCCCAATAGGATCTGTTGTAAGATTAACATCCATACTGCCAGCAAGTGCATATGCAACCACCAAAACAGGTGAAGCCAAATAATTAGCCTTGACTTGCGGATGAACTCTACCTTCAAAATTACGATTACCACTTAGTACTGCTGCAACAGTCATCTCATTATCTGCAACTGCCTCTGCCACGGGTTGAGGTAATGGGCCGGAATTTCCAATACACGTGGTACACCCATATCCAACAGTATTAAAGCCTAAATAATCCAAATCTTTATCCAATCCTGCATTCTCCAAATATCTAGTCACCACTGTTGAACCGGGAGCCAAACTAGATTTAACCCAAGATTTCCTCTGTAGTCCCATATTTCTGGCGTTACGTGCCAATAATCCTGCTCCAACCATAACGGATGGGTTTGAGGTATTAGTACAACTTGTTATAGCGGCGATAACAACTGAAGCATCTGAAAATTCGTGCTTCTCATCATCGATTGTTATGGAATATTTGGTCGATGATTTTTCGTCAAAAGATTTATTGAAATTCTCTGGTATATCGCCTAAAGCAACTTTATCTTGGGGTCTTTTAGGACCAGCCATAGAGGGTATAACACTATTAATATCAAAATCTAATTTGACTGTGTATTGGGGTTCATAATTTTCATCATAGTAAAAACCATTGGCTTTAGAATAATTTTCTACCAAATCGACTATGGACTTATCTCTTCCCGTACCTGAAAGGTATTTTAAAGTTTGATCATCAACAGGGAAAAATCCGCACGTAGCACCGTATTCAGGAGCCATATTTGCTATTGTTGCTCGATCAGCTAATGGTAAGTTTTTCAATCCTGGCCCATAAAATTCTACGAATTTCTCTACAACACCAATTGAGCGTAACATCTGTACTATCGATAGTACTAAATCAGTAGCAGTAGATCCTTCTGGAAGGTCTCCCGTTAACCGAACTCCCACTACTTCAGGTACAACCATATAATAAGGTTGCCCTAACATAACTGCTTCTGCTTCAATTCCGCCAACTCCCCAACCCAATACTCCTAAACCATTAATCATAGTAGTATGAGAATCTGTACCAACACAGGTGTCTAAGTAGGCTAATTTTCTTTCGCTATTCTGATCAGTCAAAACAACTTCTGCTAAATACTCAAGATTAACCTGATGGACTATCCCTGTTCCTGGAGGAATAATATTAAAATTATCAAAAGCACCCTGAGCCCATTTTAATAATTGATACCGTTCTGTGTTTCTTTCAAATTCTCGTTCGATATTCAAATTTAAGGCCTCGGGAAAGGCGAAGTTATCAACTTGAACAGAATGATCTATAACCATATCAGATCGGACAATTGGATTTATCATTGATGCATCATTTCCAGATTCTGTTACGGCATCTCTCATGGCGGCTATATCAACAGCTACAGGGACTCCGGTAAAATCTTGAAGAAGTACTCTGCCTGGCATATAAGGAAATTCGCTCATAGGTTTATTGTCTGATCTCCAAGAAGAAACCAACTTAACATGATCTTCGTTTGCCGGACCATGATCAGAATTTCTAAGTACATTTTCCAATAAAACTCGTATAGAATACGGAGTGTTTTTTATATTTATAAGGCCCGCTTTTTCCAAGGAATCAATAGAATAATAATCATATTCACCGTAGGCAGTTTTTAATATTTTACGAGTATCATTACTATCATGTGAAAATTTATTTTCTGGCATACGAAAACTCCTGTAAAAAATGGTCCGTCTGACAAATTAAATCATGGATCAAAACTAATTGGAAAATGCTATTTGATTATGCCGAAAATTATCTTTCTTGTCCAAAATACTGATAATTACGATCAATGAAACTATTCCACTCACTAGGGGTATCGTCTTCTGCATAAATAGCATTGACTGGGCAAACCGGCTCACAAGCAGCGCAATCTATACATTCTTCAGGATTTATTAATAGCATATTGTGTTCTTCAGCTTCATAAATACAATCAACAGGACACACATCAATACAAGAACGATCCATCAAATCAATACACGGTTCAGCTATTATATAAGTCATATGTTTACAATCCTTCTTCATTATTTTTATCTTTACGAAATACATGCGAATTATAGTGGTTAAATTATTAACGCATCAAGCTCTTTACTCATTATTTATCCCTTTTTTTTATGCAAAATTAATCGTTACAGGATTTTTTTCGATTATCTTCTAATAGTATATGTGTGATAAATCTGTGTGTATTAATTACTCTGTTATTTTATTTAACTTTAATTTACTTATTTCAGTATCAGAATAACCTAACATTTTTAATATTTCATCAGTATGAAATCCTAAAGGAGGTGATGCGATTTTTGGACTTAATGGAGTTTCACTCATTTTTATGATAGGCCCGAACATCTTAATTTTTCCTGCTTTTTCATGGCACAATTCAATCAAATTATCATTCAATAACACCTGAGGATCATCAAACAATTCTTCTACAAATCGAACTGGACCCGCTGGTACCCCAGCTTCATCAAATTTCCTCAACCAATAGGCAATGTCTTTTTCTGCAATCTTTTTACGTGCTGTTTCAATTAGTATTTGAAATTCACTTTGCAAACCATCTTCTGAAGGGTCATAATTGTCTCTAAATCTCGGATCGTCCAACCCTATTACTTCCGCTGCTTTTTTCCTTAAATGATTACTCAAACAGCCAATGGCAATGATTTGATCTTTCGTTTGATAGGTAGTGTAATAAGTCTTGAAATCAGGACCTCTATTTATATAATTTTGTCTTTCCTCAAGAAGTGACTCATACGGTACTTGCGCAGATCTCAATAATCTAATGTTATCTACAAATTCCTTTCTTTCATTCATGCCATGAGAATCGACTTCGAAAAATTCCCCTTGAATAGCCAAAGCTGACGACAAAAGAGAAGTTTCTAATTTCTGTCCTTTTCCCGTTCGTTCTCTAGAAAACAAAGCTGCGCATATTCCCCAAGCTATAGTTATTCCTGTTGAATAATCTGCCACAGCACTAGCAGTTATCTGTTGGGGAACGCCATTTTCGATTTTATTATCCGATGCCATCAAACCACTCATCGCTTGAATTATTATGTCGTATCCGGGACGGTTTTTATCAGGACCATTTCTTCCAAATGCTGTATTGTCACAATAAATCAAACTAGGATTTATTTTACTTAAAGTTTCGTAATCGATACCCAGTTTTTGTGCTACATCTGGTCTGGAATTTATTATTACGACATCAGATTTAGATATTAATCTTGATATTATTTCAGTTGATTCAGGTGCAGTAAGGTCTAGTGGAATACTTTTTTTACCTCGATTCAATCCCATGTATGTTTTACTTTCTTTTGGTATAAATTCATTATGCAATCTCCAAGGTTCTCCACCTATCGGTTCGATTTTAATAACATTTGCACCCATGTCACTTAATAGCATACCTCCAAAAGGAGCAGCAATTATCTGCGTAAATTCAACGATGGTAATACCTTGTAGTGGACCTGTCATATAATGCCTCTATACATATACAATTAATAGAATTATTGGAAAATATGCTTAAATTGAAACAAAGTCAAGTAATACAAAAAAACAAAGAACATGACCGATCATAATAAATGGAACATAAATGTCAACTAGATCAAATTGGTATGATGAACATCCACCTGCATGCACTTGTGTCAAATGCCATGAATGGAAAATGGTTAAGGGTACTAAAAAAATTGGTCGGAATGAAAAATGCCCTTGTGGTAGTGGAAATAAATTTAAAAAATGTCACGGTTCAGTTAATAGGTAAATTAATTCATGGACAAAAATAACCGAAACAGAGTTCAGTGGGTTTATTCTTCTGAAAATAATACGGAATTATCTCAAAGGTACGATGAATGGGCCAAAGATTATGATAATGATCTATCGGAATTTTTCGGATGGATTGCCCCTCAAACTGCGTCTGAGTACTTAGCAAAACATATTCGATCTGAATCTAATGTTTTAGATGCAGGGGCAGGTACAGGATTAGTAGGGATAGCGTTAGCGGAACTTGGATTTAATGATTTGACAGCAATGGATCTGTCAGAAGGTATGCTAAAAGAAGCTCGAGATAAAAATGTTTATAAAAAATTAGATCAAATGGTATTAGGTGAACCGCTATCCTACGAATCGGATTTTTTTGATGCTATTATCTCAGTAGGGGTTATGACTAATGGGCATGCCGGACCAGATTCATTTGATGAGTTAATTAGAATCACTAAGCCACAGGGACATATAGTTTTTACATTGAAGACAGATGTTTATTTAAAAAATGGATTTAAAGAAAAAATGGAAGAAATGGAGTTCAAAAAAATGTGGGAAATCATTGAAATAAGTAATGAATTTCACCCTCTTCCAATTGGA